>Ga0182001_10000043_pt1 | contig 30602 bp, 26 predicted proteins | sample BulsoiFelSFmetaG_FD_120485 | JGI IMG/M metagenome (GOLD analysis project Ga0182001, IMG submission 120485) | Bulk soil microbial communities from Mexico - San Felipe (SF) metaG | ecosystem: Environmental > Terrestrial > Soil > Agricultural land | place: Mexico: San Luis Potosi | collected... | reverse complement strand
GACGGTTGTCGTCGTTGCGGCCTTCGCAATGTTGAAGGACTGCGGAACGTCTGTCGCCGCGTTGTAGTTAGAGTTGCCAGCTTGCGAGGCCGTGATGGTGCAGGAGCCTGCGCCCGTGATGTGAATCGTGTTGCCCGTGTTCGTGCAGTTGCCCGAAGCGTTGAAGCTGACAGAGAGTCCAGACGAGGCCGAGGCGCTGACATTAAAGTCCGCGTCGCCATAGGTCTTGTCAGAAAGCGTGTTGAAGCTGATCGTCTGCGAAGCCTTGTTGACCGTGAGCGTCGCGGTGCTGGTGGCGCTCGTGTAGCCGCTGTCGCCCGCGAAGCTCGCGCCGACCGCGTTCGGATAGCTGCCCGCGTTGATGCCTGCGAGCGAGACGTTCGAGACCGTGGCGACGCCGGACGCGTTCGTGTTACCGCTGCCGACCGCGTTGCCGTTGAGCGTGAAGCTGACGAGCTTACCGCTCACGCCGTTCGTGCCGTCTGTGAGCGTCGCCGAAAGGTTGACCGTGCCGCCGTAGGTGCCCGTGGCGTTCGCCGCCGTGAGCACGGAGGTGACAGTGGTCGGGACTGTGTTGTTGAAGCAGACCGTCACGTCGCCCAGCGACGGCGTTACGGTGTTAGTGGTCGTAGCCAGATAGGCCTTGTACTTCAGGTAGCGCGAGTTGTTGAACTGCGAGAGCGACGCGCCGCTAGTCGTAAAGAAGGTCGAGGCAGTGCCGTCGGGGCCGACGAAGTTGAACGGGCCCGAGGGGCTGTTGCTGCCCGCCGCCTGGAACTGTATGGACGTGCCCGAGGGCAGGGCCGAGTTGCTCCAAGTGAGCGTCGTCCAGTTGGGATTCGAGCCGACGACCGCGCCGCTGTCCTTGACCGACGAGACGTAGTTGCCGGACGTCTGGAAGGTTGTCGGCGTCGTGACGTAGGTCGTGAAGACCATGTCGGCGGTGGTTTGCGCCGTCCACGAACCGCCGCTGGTGGTTGTGCTGAGATAGCGACCGCCCGAATACGGGTTCGAGCTTCCGGTAACGACGTAGACACTGCCGGTGCCGCCCTTGATGACGATGGAGTACTGCGTGCCGCTGACCACCGCCGCCGGGGTCGTGAAGGTCGCCGTGTACGTCGCCACCGTGCCGCTGGCGTTCGTTACCGGCCCGAGCGTGGCGACCGACGAGAGGACAGTCGTACCCGGCGTGTTCGTAGCGGCGTTGTGAATCTCCACGGTGACCGTGCCGGTCGTGCCGGAGTTGAGACCGAGTCCAACGGAAATCTTCGTCAGGTTGCCGGTCTTGGCGGCCGTGAATGTCTGGCCCGCCCACGTGGTAGATGTCGGGGTGGTGTTGATCGTCGTGGCCGAGGTCTGGTTTTGGTCAATCGCCTCACCGCCGCTGCTTGAGAGCTGCACGTTGCCGGGGCTCGAAGCGATGCTTGCGTTCGTGCCCGACCCCGTGGAGAAGTCTCCGAAGGTCGTGTCGGTGTAGCAGTTGTTCGAGGCGATTGCCGTGAGCGCGATGTCCTGAACGGTCGTCGCGCCGCCCGTGACGGCGACGTTGTTGAATGTCGCAGGGGTGTAACCGGCGGGGCTCGCCGAGACGGTGTAGCTGCCCGCGTTGATGGCGGGAATCTGGTAGAAGCCGCTCGCGTTCGTCGTTGCGGAGTACGCGCCCGCGCTGACGACGACGCCGCTCAAGGCGTTGCCGCCCGACGTGACCGTTCCTTGAAGGACGCCCGTCGCCGTTCCCGCGTCGCCGAAGACGACGGCTGCGGAGGCGGCGGAGTTCGTGCTTATCGGCGTCAGTACTGTGCCGGGGCAGTTATTCTTCGCAACGACGAAGTAGTAGTAGGTCGTGCCTGCGACGCCCGTCGTATCAACGTAGCTCGTCGCGGTCAGGCCAGAGGCCAGAGGCGCGCCACCGGGGAAGGTCGAAGTGGTGTTGCGATAAACCGAGTAGGTTCCGTTCGTCGCGTTCGTGCCCCAGCCTGCGGGCGCTGTCCATGAGACGGCGACACTCGGTGTCGTCGAAGAGTTGACCGTCGGGGCACTGACCGTCGCTGGCGCAGAGCAGTTCGTAATTACTGCTGTCGCGGCGTCCTCCCTGCGCGTCGGCGACTGCGTGTCGGCAGTGGGGAAGAACATGCGCGAGTCGGTCCAGAGGGGATGAACCTGACGATTGAACGCGGCGATGCCCGTATAGTCGCCGTACTGGTTGCCGTTATAGGACGTGTTGTCTGTGGTGTTCTCGTCGGCGTAGTTGACGTTGTTCCTGAAGTTCGCGCCGCTGTCCGTGACGAGTATGTTCGGCTCGAACGAAGCGCCGCCGTCGGAAGAGCGCGCATAGACGGCCTGCGTCTTGCGGTTGAGCGGGTCAATGCGCGAGTCAATCCAGGAGACGTTGACCGTGCCGTCCGACTGGTCCACAGCGAGCCACGGGAAGAACTGCGACGCGCCGAAGTTGTCGTCGTTAACCTTGACGCGCGTGGACCAGGAGGTGCCGCCGTTGGTCGAGCGGATGACATAGGTGTTGAGGTCTGCGCCCGAAGTCGTCCCCGAGGGGAAGTCCGTGAACGAGACGTAAAGATTGCCGAAGTAGGGGGAGTTGGGATTCCTGTCAACGTCAATCGCGCCGAAGCCGTTGATGCCGCGCGTATCCTGTGCGGGCGGCAGGTTGTTCGAGCCGAAAGACTGAAGCGCGAGCGTCGCGATGACGGAGGGCGCAGTCCACGTTGCGCCGCCGTCCGTTGACTTCGAGAAGACGATGGTCTCGACGTTGTAGCGAGTCCAGATGACGTAAACCGTGCCGTCGGCCCCGACAACGACGTTGCCGCCGATGGCGCCAGTGTTGGAGGCGAAGTTCACCGTCGTCCACGACGCCCCGGTGTCGGAGTACGCGATCTTCTCGGAATTGGCCGCGTCCCAGATGACGTACATGCGGCCGGGGTGGGAGAACGCCTGGCCCGACGTGGTGTCGATAGCCATCATCTCCTTGTCGTTGCCCTGCGTGGTGGAGGTGATGCCGTTGACGACCGGGGCACCGAGCTGCGTCCACGACTGGCCTACGTCCGTCGATTTAGCGACGACGATTGACGCGCCCGAGGCCGTGTTGCTCTGCGAGATGAGCATGTAGCAGGCGTAGGCGTTGCCCGACGAGTCCCAGGCGAGCGCGGGGTCGCTGCCGAAGTATGCGTTGGCGCTCGTGACGCCGCCCGTCACCGAAGTGTGCCAGGGGGCGCAATTGTACTTCCAAGTGTTGCCGCCGTCCGAAGAGCCGAAGAGCGCCATCGTGCCGAAGGTGAGCGAGGTGCCGCCCGTCGGCGACTGGCACGTCGGCGTCGTGTCGCGGAAGAAGGTGTTCGAGTGGGCGATTATCTGCTGCGGGTTGTTGGGGTTTATCGAGATGCTGGTCTCACCCTGATAACCTTCGACGCCGTTCGAGGGGTCTATGTTCGTGCCGATGGAGGCCGCGAGAACAGCATCCATATTAAAGACCTCTTCGATTGGATACTGCCGCAAACCGAGCGCGTAGGGGTCTGCCGGAGGTGCCGCCTCGCCGCCCCGCCGTGCGGCCTGCCATAATTCGCTGGCGCACTCCAAATTCGGCGGCATCATAATCATGTGCGGGTGTTCGCGGCGATTTCTCTCGAACGTCACGGCCGGGTCTTCTGTGGCCGAGTTGACGGTATCGAGAATATCCTGTCTCAGAATGTCTCGACACTGTGGAATGTCTGGCGCATTCTGCATCGTGAGGACTGGGACAGGCCGCGTCTGCTGGCTGGTAGATTGGTCCTGGCTGTCTGTCGGCTGCTTTGTTTCCTGAGTGGAGGCTGCCGGGGAATCGAGAAGATGCGGCGAAAGCGATGCAGTCGTCGCTGTGTTTTGCTTCGCTTTCCCGGTCTTCTTTGATTCGGCCAAAGAGATCGAGAGAGATACGATAGCCGTCGCTATAAAAGTTAAAATAAATAACGCGGCCAAACGACCGCGCTTCTTCGTAAATAGAGTTTTGCGGGTAGTCGTATAGTTGGAGGACTTAATCAGGGTCTTTCTCTTCATTGGGGAAACAATCTCCTTCAGCTTTCGCCAGTCTTAATGTTTCGGGTCGGGCTTGCGATTCTCAGGCAATTTAAGAATTCATGCCGTGACCGAGCGGGGGTTTTCTTTCTAACTTCTTAGAATCTTTCTCTCTAACTGCGAATCTCCTGTCAGAGAGGAGAATATCTGGTGTCTCGTGATGCGACCTGCTAATCCGTAGGTGCCGTCCTTTTGCTCCTCGACTCTGCAAACCTCGCCGCGCAGAATCAGGATCGCTTGGGAGATCTGCGTGATGATTAGCAATTCCTCGCGCTCTTGTACCGGATAGGCCAGCCGCAGGTAGAAGCCGTCCGCGCTCAGGTCCTCGACAACAGTACGCACGCCGAGCGTCTCCTTGCAGGCTGCCACGTCCAGCGCGACGGCTGGAAAAGGACCTTTGATGCGAGGCACACTACGGCGCTCGGTTGTCTGATGTACTTTGAGTGCTGTCTGTGATCGCAGGATGGGCACTTGCTTCTCTCTTAAACGAACTTATCAGGACCGGGGGTTTGGCTACTACCGACGATAGTAGAAGGCGCAAGATATAGATTTACGGGCGAAAGCGCATCTGCCATTTATCACGAAGGCAAATGTCATTTGTCATTTTATTTAGCCCGGAAATTCGTGACATTCCTCCACCTGCATAAGGACAAATGTCACGACTCACGTTGAGAATAAGGCACTTAGAACGGTTGCCGAGTCGGGCGGTAAGAATAGACGGCGATTGAAGTGCTGCTAGCGGATTCCATTGGAAGAAGATGAAATGAGACCGTGTTTATAGGCGTACACCAATAGGCCGAGACGCCCGCCCTGGATGTCAAGTTTATCGTAGATGATTGAAAGGTTGTTGCGAACAGTAGATTCGGCGACGACGGGACGAAGGCGTTCCGCGATCTCTTTATTTTCGAGTCCCTCGCCGACGAGCGCTATGATCTCGCGCTCGCGCTCTGTGAGCTTAGCGATCTTAGCGGTCTCGGGATCAGACATCTTGTTGGAGCGCGACCGTTGCCTATCCAGTAGTCTTTTAGCTGCCCCAGGCTCAAGCCAGTACTCACCGGTGTTGTGGACCTTCTCGATGGCAGTCAATAACTCCGTCGCGCCCTCATCTTTGAGCACCACACCGCTCGCCCCTAGTTCCATCGCGTGGTCGCGTTTCTCGACATCACGGAGACCCGTCAAGATGATGATGCCCGCGTTCTCATTGACGCGCCGCAATTCGGGAATCAAGGTGAGACCGCTCTCGTCGCCCAGGTCAAGGTCGAGCACAATAATGTTTGGCTGCTCGCGTGAAGCCAACTGAAGGGCTTCTGCTCGATTACCGGCATCGCCGACGACAGTCATCCCGCGGCGACCTGAGATTAAATCGCGCAACCCGTCGCGAATGATTTTGTGATCATCTATGATGAGAACACGAATGGGTTTTGAGTTCATCGTCATAATCTCTGGTTCTCTACTCCTCTTGGTTATAAGGGAATCTCTACTTTAACAACAGTACAACCGTCAAAGCTTTGTTCGACGTTTACACGTCCCCCGAGGTCTTCTGTGCGTTCCGTAATCGAGCGCGGCACAAAGGCGGAGAGCGCGTCTCCGTTCTCCTGTGAATTATTATTTTCGATACGCATCTGAAGGGTCGAGTCAGCGCGCTCGACGGTGATCTTGCTAAAGGAGGCATCGGTGTGCTTCCTGATGTTGCTCAACCCTTCATGGACGATTCGTATCAAGGCGGCGGCGAGTTGGTCATCGATCTCGACCTGGCCCTCACTCTCGACCTGAACATCAAGGTCGTAGCTTTCGGCAAACTGGGCTGCGAAGCGCCGCACCGCAGACATGAAGTTAGCTCCCGGCTCGTCACCCTCTTTGAGGTCGCGCACGAAACCGCGCAAATTGTTCACCTCGTTGACCGTCACGCGAAACAACCGCTCGATGTCCTCGTTCGTATCTTCGCCCTCAGCGCTCTTATTGCAGATGGCGGCCAGTTTATACTGTAACCCGAGATAAGGTTGAATGACGCTGTCGTGTAAGTCGCGCGCGAGCCGCTGGCGTTCCTGGTCTGCCGCGTTCGAGGCGAGCCGCCCGAGGAGCCTGATGTTATGGATGACGGGCATGATCTGCTCGACGACTTGCATCAGGAAACCGATGTCCGAGTCACTGAAAATGCGCTGGCGTCCAGTCAGGTAAAGACGGCCAACAGCCTTGCCGCGATAAAATAATGAGACGGAAACAAATGGCCCCAATTCGAGCTTTGACGCCAGCGATTCGCCAACCGCTTTCCACTCTTCCGTGCATTCCTTCTTCTTCGTCAGATCGAATGCGTAGTCTTCCGTATTACGGAACAGCCGCCAGCGCGGTTTGCCTTTATGAATTATCGCAATGTCATCCGGCAACGAAAGCAATAGCTGCTCCAGCTTTTCAGGAATCAACTCGGCCCGCACTGCTTCCGTCGCCTGGCCACGCTTGAAGCGAAAAAGGCGTGTATCTTTGTAAACGGGGTCAGAGAGAATGAGCAAACAGGTCTCAGCATCATAAAAGGATTGTAGCTTCTGTAACATCGAGGCGATGGTATAGCTGACTCCGAAGCGCGGATTCGAGAGCTTGATAATTTCCCTGAGCAAGCCCAACCGCTGCTTGAGTTTTATCTCGCGCCCTCCCCAGTAGGCCATCATGTAGCCGAGCACGAGCAGGTAAACAGGGCGCAGCAGGAAGCGGTTCAGCTCAAACTCCGCGCCCCTAGAAGCAGTCGCATAACCGACGATGGTGAAGAGCACGCTTGAGGCGACCGCCATGCGAATCCCCGGCATGAAGCCCATGCGGAACGAAGCGACCATGACGGCGAAAAAGAAGAAGAAGAAGAAGATGCTGTTTGTCCCGCTGCTGAGCGCGACGAAGACCAGAAAGCAACCGACATCAATCCAGGGTGCAATACTGTTGGGCAGCAGAGCGCGCCGGTAAAACGATGAAAGGTAAATGGTCGCGCTGTAAATTGTGTAGATGATGAGCGCCACATAGGTGACGGCGACAAGGCGGTCCGGCTCAGACGGATCAATATAGATGATGAGCAGCGCCGACAAGGCCAGGGTCAGCCTCATCAGACCGATCATTCGATCATCTACGGATTCGAGGGCAGCGTGCTCTTGATCAATGATAAGACGCTGACTCTCGGTCTTTCTCTGAGCCACAGGAGTACTCCGCAAGCGATTGGTCCGGTCATGGAAGAACTATTATTCAGATGACGGCCATCATGTTCACGAACGCATCTGTAAGGTATTTGCAATAGCGCAGGTGAGTGCTTAACAATTAAAGTTGTGAAACGATATTACGAATTTAGTCGCCAGTCAATTGCCGCAAGAAGAGTCAAAAGTGATGCCCGTGCGCAACGATGAAGCGTCGAAAAGCTCGCCAACCCGCGATGTTAGCCGGGTGACAAATGAGACGCCGGAGTTGACCGTCTCCTTTACTGAAACCAATGAGGCGCGATAGAAGAGCGCGCCTCACTTTCGGTAACATTGAAGACGCTCTCAAGCTTCGGTTGGTTACTGATGCTCGCCAGATTGATAATTTTCAAGTTGACACTTTAATTCGAATCCCTGATACTCCCGCCCCATGAAAGCGCCGCGATTCACTCTCTTCGGATTCAAACGACCGCGCGAGGTGGTCTGCTTCGCGCTCGGCAATCTTGAGCGCGATACCTTGGAGGAGCTGTGGGAACGCGGCGAGATGAGTGTCAGAGATATGTATCAAGCATTTGGGGAGCGCGCCGCCTATACGACGGTGATGACGACGCTCGACCGCCTTTTCAGAAAAGGGTTGCTCACCAGACGGAAAGAGGGACGCGCTTTCCTGTACTCACCTGGCATTTCACGCGCGGAGTTTGAGCAAGGTGTGGCCGAAGATGTCATTGACGGATTGCTCGGACGCGGCGCGGAGAGCGCCGAACCTGTGATGGCATGTTTCGTTGATGCTGTCAGTGAACGTGACCGCGAACTGCTCGATGAATTGGAGCGTCTCGTCCAGGATAAGAAACGCCAAGTGAAATCGCAAGAATAAGCTTATGTACGAACTGCTCGGCTTTTGTCTCGCGCTGGTTGCCTTGCTTGCCTTCAATGCGTTCGCCTCGCTCATGGCAGCAGCGCTCTGGCGCGCTCTCGGTCGGTTCACACATCGCTGGTCGGCAATCACCAAAGCTAACGTTCTCTTTACTCTCCGCATCCTCCCTCCGGCAAGCGCAGCCCTCTGCGTTCTGATGCTCGTCGCCCCCGCTTACATCGAACATGAGCCACGCATCACGACAGAGACCGTGAGCTTGAAACTTGCCGCCATGGCGTTCATCTCAGTGATGGGTCTCATGCTGGCGCTCTGGCGCGGCTTCGTGACGTGGCGTGCCACACAGCGTCTGGTTGCCGACTGGCTCCGGCATGCCGAACCCATCAGCCTTGAAAATATTTCAATACCGGCTTACCGCGTCACACATCGCTTCCCCATCGTCGCCGTGGTGGGAGCTTTCAGACCGCGACTCTTTATCGCCGATCAAATCTTCGACACGCTCAGCGCGGAAGAACTGAGGTCTGTGGTGGCCCACGAATACGGTCACCTCGCTGCGCGCGATAACTTCAAGCGCGCATTGGTCCGCGCCTGTCGAGACGTTCTGATGATCGTCCCCTGCGGTCGCTCTCTGGACAGTGCCTGGGCCGAAAGCGCGGAATCGGCGGCAGACGAATACGCGGCATGTGCTGGCGGCCCTCAAGGCACGCTCGATCTTGCCGGAGCCATGATCAAGATCGCGCGCGCCGTGCCCCTCGGCGCAAAGCCGACGCTGCCAGCGGGCGCATTCCTCCTTGACAGGGCAGACGGCGAAGTAGTGCGCCGTGTCCGCCGCCTGACAGAGTTGGCGACAACTGTTGACACACATCAATCGCGGCGAGCCTTTTTTTCAAGCCTGATTCTCTGGAGCGCGCTGAGCTTGATGCTGATAGCGGTATTCCTGATGGTCACCAACACACAGATATTGATGCACACACATGACGGGATTGAACGCATCGTCTCTGCCCTCCAATAGTCACAAAGAAAGCAAGCAAACAGATTCCTTGAAGGCAAATGTTATGTGCCTCACCTCTCTCTAAATTTGACGAGATCAATTGAAGCCCTCTTCACGCCCACATCTTCAATGAGCGAATCGGTTGTACTACGAGCACTGGTAGTAGATCGCGCCCGCTTGTACAATCCGTGCCTTCTGAAGGTCCGATAGAGCGAGATTCTAAGTGCTCCATTTCATCCCAATGGGCCTTTGAGCTAGAACCAGCGGTACAAACTACTTCAAAAATAGCGAGGGACTTGAATGACAACCAGGAATCGTTGGCTCATAGCTCTGCTTCTGTGCGCCTTCATTGCATTCATCACTTCGCCGGTGAGCGCGCAGTCTCCAAACACGGCTTCGATGATTGTCGTTGTGACGGACCAAAACGGTGCGGTCGTGCCTGACGCTAATGTCTCAGTGAGAAACGACGCGACCGGTGCTGCCCGCGATCTTGTTTCGGGAAGCGACGGCAGCGCCACCATTCCGGCGTTGTCGCTGACGGGAACCTACACGGTCAGCGTCTCCAAGCAAGGATTCGGCAACGAAGAGCGCACGGGCATTACGCTGCGCTCTGGCGAGACCGCGACGTTGAAGGTGACGCTCTCGGCCAGTTCACAGAAGGCTGAAGTCACCATCTTCGGCACTACCGAAGGCGTCCGCGCCAATCCGCAGATCGGCCTTCCGCTCCGCAGTGCGTTGATTGACGAGACGCCGATTCTGGGCCGCAAGGCGACGACGCTGCCACTTCTCAATTCGGCATTCCGGCAAGGGAAAGGAACAGGCGACCTCTTCGTCAATGCGACCTACTTCATCACTGGCGTCGGTTCACGTCGGGCGACCACATATACTCTTGATGGAGCGAACAACGATGAAGGATGGGGACGACAGATGGCAATCGCCACAGTTCCGATTGGCGCAATCCAAGAGATGACCGTTCTCTCGAACGCCTTCTCTTCCGAGTTCGGTTGGACCTCCGGGCCTGCGTTGAATATCGTCACCAAATCGGGCACAAACGAATTTCACGGCGAAGGACTTTTATTGATCCGTCCCGGCGGGAACTGGCAGGCGAAGACCTTCTCAACTAAGAACTTCTGTCCGCCCTCCGTGCCCACTTGCGTCACGCCCACCACACTGCAAGCCATCAATCCGGTAGATATCCCGGATAAGTTGAGCCAGGTCTCCGGCTCAGTTGGCGGCCCAATCGTCAAGGATAAGACCTTCTTCTTCGCCACCGCCGACTACACGCGGCAGAACCGAACAACGTTTCTCTCTCCGACCCTGCCCGCCTTCCTCTTACCAACGGATGGCAATCTGGCTTACACAGGCCACTATCGCCAGTTTCTCTTCGACGGGAGAGTAGATCACAAGTTCACGCCGAACCAGACTTTGATGGCGCGATTTAACGTGGACCGGTTTTCCGACGACAACCCGCAGGACGCTGTCGGCGGAACGAATGCGCCGAGTGTTGCTCGCAGGTACTCGCGCCGTTCATGGACGGCTCAGGCTAACCTCACGTCAGTCATCAGCCCGACTCTGCTTAACGAAGCGCGCTTTGCTTACCTTCATGGCGATCCGGTGACGCTCTGGGAAGCGCAGACGCTCTCGACCACTTACACACGCGGCGGGGCTGTGCCTTTCACCATCGGACAGTCGCGCCTCTCTGACATCTTCAGTCATCAAGTGCAGTTCGGGGACACGCTCTCATGGTCGCTCGGTAAGCACTATCTGCGACTGGGCGGCAGTGTGATTCGTCACACCTCCGGTGGAACAGGCAGCGAACCGGGCACGGCTGTGCTCGGCACATTCACGTTCAGGAATACGACGACCGCGCCCTTCGGCTCGCTGACATTGGCCGACGTGCAGAACTACACGCAGCCGATCAACTTCGGCATCAGCAGCTATAATCTGTCGCAGTGGCTCTTGACAGGGTTCGTGCAGGATGATTGGAAAGTAAACCCGGATTTCACTTTGAATCTGGGCTTGCGTTACGACCGGCAGACCTTGACCGACGCGAAGAATAACTTCGCGCCTCGCATCGGCTTCGGCTGGCATCCCAATGGCAGCGCGCGGACATCTATTCGCGGCGGCTATGGCATGTATTACACGCAGATTCGCTCCAATGTGGTTGCCAGCTATCTAGTCAACGGACTGGATGGACTGACGACCTACACGGCGGTCGCAGGGCAGACGGGCTTCCCGACCTGTCTGACATGCGCTCCCATCAACGTTGATCCGAGAACGCTGCCAGCTTCGCAACTCCCTGCGCGCGACATCACAATCAGAGCAGGTTTGCGTAATTTCTATGTTGACCAGTTTGCGAAGTACGGATTGAACTTCAATCTCTTGCCAAACTACCCGGACAAGTTAGTCAACCCGCGCAGCCAGGTAATCAGCATCGGAGCGGAGCACGAGATAGTAAACGGGTTCTTCTTGAGCAGCGACTTCGTGCATCAGCACTTGTCTAACATTGACCGCACAGTTGATTTGAATGCGCCGTCGGTTTTCGACCGGACAGCGCCCGGTCAAGTTAGAAGCGTGGCGGCGGCCAATGCCACGCGTCCAATCCTGCCCGTTAACGGCGGCGTGCGCCAGGTCAACGTCCTGATGAATCTTGGCGAAGCAGACTATAACGGACTGCAAACCTTGATTAGCTATCGCGGCAATCGGAAGATGTACGCCTCACTGAGCTATACCTTGTCGAAGGCGACGAATACCACCGAGCCGGACGGCAACGGCATTGCATCCAACCAGAGCATCATCTCGCGTCTCGGCGAGGATGAGCGTGGTCTGAGCGTCGTGGACCAGCGTCATCGCGCGGTCATCAACTTTACCTACCGCTTCCCGCTCAATTTCACGGCGGGCACTCTGACCCAACTCGCGTCGGCGCGTCCGTTCAACGCCACGACGGGCGTGGACAATAACGGTGATGGTCTGAACAATGATCGTCCTGTCATCAACGGCACAGTCGTCGCTAAATCTACGTTTCGCGGAACGGCGACCTCTGATGTGGCGATCTTCGTCGAGAACCGCATCAAGCTCTCAGAAGGCAAGAGTCTCTTGCTCAGGTTGGAGGGCTTCAATATCTTCAATCACGCGAACATGCTCGGACGCGGAGTGACGACCTATGGCGATGCGGCGACACCGGCCTCGACGTTCGGCCAGTTCGTCGGCGGCGTGGGCACATCCACGAACGCGATTCCAGCTTTCGCCAACATAGACCCTCCGCGAATGTTTCAACTGCAAGCGCGGTTTATCTTCTGAGTGAAAGAGTTTGAACCCGTCAACAGCAAAGTTGGACTCTGGTCGAAGACTGGCAACGTGATCTATTTTGGCGATTTTACGGTGACTCTTACCAACAATTAGCTTCGATAAGCTTAAGAGCGTAGCTTTCCCGCTTCCTTGTGTTGATGGCGAAAGCTACGCTCTTAAGCTTCGGCGAGTTTGCTTCCCTGCGCTTTCCACCCTTATGATACTGGCTCCGAATTGGCTGCTGAATCAAACCGGATAATCTTTTCTCTCTGTTCGCGGAGACATTTTAGAAAAACAAGAGGCTTATTGAGGAGCGTCATGAAACGTACTCTCTTATCGCTTGGTCTGACCTTGACACTGATTGCAACTCTCGCCTGTCGAAGCGGTGGAGGAGGAAACTCAGCAGGCGACGCGAAGCCCGCCGATACTGGCAACATCAGGGTCGGGGTTTATGCAGACCTTTCAGGCCAGACCAAAAGCTCTGGCGAGTCAATTAAAAATGGTGTCGAGTTAGCCGCAGACCAGATCAATCAGGCGGGTGGCATACAGGGGCGAAAGCTGGAGTTGATCGTCGAGGACGACAAAGGGCTACCGGACCAGGCAGCAACGGCTGTTTCAAAGTTAGTCAGCCAGAATCAGGTCCATGCGGTCGTCGGCGAGGTCTCGGCCCAGAGCAGTTTGACCGCCGCACCGAAAGCGCAGGAGGCCAAAGTGCCGATGATTACTCTGACGACGGCAAACCCGGACCTGACGCGAGTTGGAGACTACATTTTTCGCGTGGCCTCTCCAGATTCTCTTCAGGGCGAGGAGATGGCGAAATACGCTGCGGACAATCTCAAGGCTAAGACCGCCGCCATCCTTTCTGAGGATAACTCCGACTATAGTCGCGCTCTGGCGCAGTCCTTTGAAGAGAATTTCGTCAAACTGGGCGGGCAGGTCACAGAGAAGCAGTCCTATGCGCCGACGGACCAGGATTTCAAGAAGCAGTTAGAGCCTCTGCGCTCGTCCAACCCGGATGTGATTTACATTCCAGGCAGCTATAAACAGGCAGGCGTTATCGCCAAACAGGCAGAGGAGCTTGCCATTAAATCAATCCTTTTAGGAGCAGACGGCTGGAACGACCCACAGCTTTTCCATCTTGGTGGAAATGCTCTCGACGGCACATACATTACGAGCCACTATTCGGCTGACGACCCGACACAAATGGTTCGAGACTTCACATCTGCCTACAAAAAGCGTTACGGCAATGCGCCGGACCAAACAGCCGCACTCGCCTACGACGCGATGAAAGTCCTGGCCGATGCGATCACGCGTGCCGGGGCGAGCGACCGCGCGAAACTTCGCGACGCTCTGGCGCAGACCACTAAGTTTTCCGGCGTGACCGGCACCATTACGATTAACGCCGAGCGCAACGGCTCAAGACCCATGGTCATCTTTAAACTGCGAGAAGGGAAAATTATTCCCGTTTATAGAGCTGAAGTCTGAATCAGAGGGACGCGGCAAAAAACTCAATCGTCTCGCCGCTTCAACTTTAATGTGTGGGCCTACCTCTTCAAACTAACTCGACTGCCCTCTTGACTAGACCTGCGGTTAAGGCTTGCCCTATGCTGTTTGCATGAAACGTAAAAGGAATTCTCAGCCATGACGGGACCAGCCTATCCAGCCGCTCGCGCCGTCTCGGCGACCGTTCTTGCTCACTTTCGTCATCTCATGGAGACGCGCCGCCATGACACGGTGGAGCTAGCTCCGCAACCTTCTGCCGAAGAGATAGAGGCCATCATTGATGCAGCTTTTTGGGCCAGCCTCAGACGCGAAGAGGGTTTCTCGCCGAAGATTTCTTTAGCCTTTCTGCCGCCCGAGCAGGCATGGCAACCGCTTCGCTTCGAGCGATCTCTTCCGCTTTCGCCGACTGCGCTCGCGCGTCTTGCGCCCGCAGTTGAACGCCCGCATATACATCTCTGTGTGGCGCGCGATGGCGGCGACCACTTGCGCGTCTGGGGCATCGCGCGCAAATTGCCGCGTCTCTGCTTCGTGCTTGAGGTCATAGAGCCGGGTCTGCTCGTCATCAAGTATCGTCGCGGGCAGGACCCGAGCAAGTTCGTCAACGTCGCTGTCCTCAAAGGCGATCAGATCAAGGTGGTGGACGAAGCAGGCACGAGCCTGCCCGATTGCCCTGCGCTGATTACTTCCCTGCTGGGTTTTGGTTCGCCCGCCACGAGCAATGATTCAGTCAACGTGCTCGTCCAACTGGCCGCTTCAATGCGCGCGCACGGGCGCGGCGGAAGCCTCCTCGTCGTGCCGCATGGAACGACAGATTGGCGCGAGTCCATCGTCTGGCCTGTTCCCTATTCTGTCTTGCCTCCGCTCTCGGAGCTGGCTGAGCTGATGCGCCAAAAAGAGCAAGAGAGGGACGCGCTCTGGCAAGAGGCTCTGCTCGATGCGGTTGAGGCCATCGGCGGCCTGACGGCTGTGGATGGCGCGACCATCATCAACGATCAATATGAAGTGATGGCCTTCGGAGCAAAGATAGGACATCGTGAAGGCAGAGGGCAGGTCGAGCGCGTCATTATCACTGAACCGATTGTCGGCGACGCGGCTTCGATTGTTCATCCGGTCCAATTTGGCGGGACGAGACATCTTTCGGCGGCGCAGTTCGTACAGAATCAACAGGACTCTATCGCGCTCGTCGCTTCACAGGACGGACGCTTCACTGTCTTCGCCTGGTCGCCCTGCGAGGGGATGGTCCACGCCCACAGGGTCGAAACTTTATTGCTCTGAAACTCTCTTCCTGCTCGTTGGTCAGTCCGGAGAATTTAAAAAATTCTCTAACGCTTAGCTGCCTCCGAGCGCGCGTTCAATCGCCTCGCGCAGACGCTCGCCACTTTGATCGCGCGAGTAGCCATGCCAGTGGTTGAGGATGCGCCCATCTGGAGCGATGACGAGAGTTTGCGGAATCACGCTGCGGCCATCCATCAGTGCCCTTGCCGTCTCGCGGTCAGCCCATCCAAGCCGAAAGCCGAAATGAAAATCGCGCACAAACTGCTTGACGCGATCAGAGGCCGCGCGCGGGTCTTCGACCGTGAGGGCGACAAACTCTATCTCACGGCCAGCATATTTTTTGCGCACTTGTTCGTATTCAGGAACCTCCATGCGACATGGACCACACCACGTTGCCCAGAGATTTATCACCAGAACTTTCCCTCCAAAGTCCGAGAGGCGGAACGTTTGGCCTTTGTCGAGCGATTGGAGTTTGCGATTAAGCACACTCTCAGGCAGAGAGGTTAATGCAGCCAGCGCGGAGAGTTTGCCGGTTGGCGCGTTTTCAGTCTCGGACATGGGTTGCTCCGAAGCGTCTGATTCAGTCTGCGGCGGAGGTGGCGACGGCGGCGGCGCGCTGATTCTTCTTCCAGATTGCGCCGTTGCGTTTACTGTCAGGACAATGATGAGGAGCAATGTTTTTCTCATAAGTCAAAAACCTTTCAGGCAAAATCAGAAGTCTTCGGAACGTCATGCCCGCTTTAAGAGGACTCAGAGGATAGCATGAAATCCACCTGGCTTAAATAAATCATCCTGAAGGGATGAGAGGAGATTAGCCGGTGGCAAGCCGAGAAGCGCAGCCACCGGAATCTGAGCAAGAAGATGTTTCGCGTCCCCGAAGGGGACGCCGGAGATTCGTTAATCTCTGTGCGATGAAATACTCCAGCGTCCCTCGCGGGACGCGGCCTGTCTTGACGTATCTCTTCCGGTGGTTGCACCACCGGCTAATTTCCCTGTGTCCCTTGCGGAACACTCTCACTGCCAACTTGGGTTATACAATTATTGCTTGCTCTCTTAGGCGGCGGCAACAAGAGCATCTTCCGCCAGGACGGAGCGCATGCCCACATGCTTAATCAGAATCTCAAGGTAGCAGGCGAAGCGATGGAGGAAAAACTTTAATCCATTAAATTTCCGCGCCGTCTCAAAATCTTCTCCGAAGCCCTGACAGGTCTCACGATCTTTCTGCATCAAGTGCCTGATGCTGCCCGTGCATAAATGCTCAAAGCGCGCGAAGAATAGTTCAAGCGAAATATCGCCTTGAACAGCCTCGGCGTGGCGCGTGGCGCGCAAGAGCGCGCTCAAATCATCGTACAACTCTCTGGAGTTCTCTCTTCTTTCCCGCACCTCGTCAAAAAGAGTGGCGCGCTTGAGCGTGGGGTCGAAGACCTGGGCCAGCATCGCCGTCAGCTCTTGAAAACAGTTGCGCAAGAGTTCGTGTGCATCCTCGATTGCGCTTGGCACTTTATCTTCCGGTTCCGCGAGAATTCTTGAGTAAGCGGCCTTGACTTCGTAGCCGATGGCGAAACCGATTCTCTCCATCTCTTCAGAGAGTTCGTCCGCGAGATTGAGGCTCGTGCGCTGCTGTTCGACGTAGGCTGCGGCGGCGAAGCTCTCGGAGCGGACAGCTTCGAGCAGAACCAGCGCCTGGTCCGTTGAGTCTCTCTCATGCAAGAGATCACGAACTTGGTCCAGGTAGCCAAGGATGCGGTCAAAGTCCAGAAAGATATTCTCGATCAGGTCTCTGAGATAGCTCTGTTTTATTCCGGCGACGATGGGGCGGAGCTGAGGTTGCAAGGCCGGAGCCTCCATTCTTCATTGAGAGATGTCTAAGACTTTTCCCTGCTTGATGGTTGGCCCAATTGGAAAGATTTCGTGTGGAAGCGAGATTTGTGCAGGATGTTGCGCACGAATCGCGCGCGAGGTGACAATAAACATAGCACGCCCGATTCTGTGGCGACAACAGTTTTCTTTTAGCTGGGGGAAGCTTACTTCAACTGGCAGAGGTCCAGCACATGCATGTCCGTGTAATCCAGATTCTCGCCGCCCATCGCCCAGATGAAGCAGTAGTTGCTCGTTCCCGAACCCATGTGGATTGACCAGGGTGGTGAGACCACAGCTTCATCATTGTTGATAATGATCGTCCGCATCTCGTCCGGCTCGCCCATGAAATGCATCACGCGTTGCCCCTCTTGCAAATCGAAATAAAAATAGACCTCCGAGCGGCGGTCATGCAGGTGCGGCGGGCAAGTGTTCCAAACGCTACCCGGTTTGAGCATCGTCAGGCCCAACAGGAGTTGCGCGCTCTTGCAGGTGGCGGGCACAACCATCTGGTAGATCGTGCGTTCGTTTGAGGTCTCAAGCGAACCGAGATTGAGAGGCACCGATTTTTCAACGGAGATGTGAACGGCCTCGAAGCGCGCGTGCGCGGGCGTGGAAACCAGATAGAACCTGGCCGGATTGCTTGAGTCTGCGCTCTCGAAAGTGACTTCCGCGCTACCCATCGGAATATAGAGTCCGTCTTTCGGCTTCAACTCAAAGCGTTGCCCATCCACATGGACCAAGCCTGCGCCTCGGCCCACGTTGATTGCGCCCATCTCGCGTCGCTCAAGAAATGGTTTGCCTTTGGCCGACGCAGGCTCTTCCTGTTGGGGAAGCGAGACTGTCCCGCCAACGGGCGCTGCGCCGCCGATAACGAACCGCTCATAGTGCAGGTAGTTCAAACGGATTGCATTCTCAGCAAAGAGGTCTGTGATGCGATAGCGTTCGCGCAACTCATCATTCGTGGCGCAATTGATTGAAGCTGGGTGTGTGGCGTAGTAGGTCTTATGATACACGTGGACTCTCTTCTCCGATGGTAGATGATTTGAAGCGTCTTCGAGAGATGATACATTCGTGGGCGTCCTTCATCAATCAGCCGTCTTCGGAAATTGCGAAGCTTTAATAGATTCTGCTCATGCATGCCGGAAGCGGAAAATGGGCAGAACTTTCAGACGCCTCCTGCGTTTAGAAAATGAGGCCGCGAATTTGTACGGCACGTTTTGAAATAATGAGATGTGAGCCGGAAGGTTGGGCAGCGGTCGCTTGCGCCGACGAGAAAGCTCATCTATTGTTTTATCGTTATGCAGCAAACTACAATCTGTACAACCTGTGGCGCGGAAATGTTGGATGATGCGCGCTTCTGTCGAAAATGCGGCAAGCCTTCAACACGATTTGCTGCGGAGAGCGTGACCGAAGGGACGACACGTATCCTGGAAACGCCTGAGGCGAGCAAAGTCTTCGGCCAGGAATTCTACGAGCAGCACGGGAGCCTCGCTCAACCGACCACGCGCATTCCGCCGCAAGCCAATCAGACCGCGCGCAACTTAGCTGTGGCAGAGCCGAAGCGTCAGAACTGGGCGCTCATCGGCGCGCTTCTCTTTGTCGGTTGCGCACTTCTAGCGACCATTCTCTTCTTCGCGTTGCGCGGCAATCCGACGCCCGTAGCCTCGACGCCGATTGTGATAAGGCCGCAGATACCGCCTATTCCGCCACCGCACCCGCCGGCGTTGCCTCCTGTCACGAGTCAACCTGGAACGAGTTTCATCAGCTCGGAATACCTCTATCCCGGCGCTGAGAAATTGATGGAAACGACCAGCAGTGAAGGCAGCGTCGTCCAACTGAAGACTTCCGATTCGTTCGATAAGGTCGTCAACTGGTACGAGGGAAAATTGAAGCCGTCGAATATTGTGAAACAGAAAGCTGGCGATAAATTACAGATGATTCTGAACGCGCCTCCGATGAACGCCGTCATCAGCGAAGATAAAGCAGGCGACGTCAAAATTATTCTCAATCAAGAAAAGTAGATGCTCTGGCAAAGTTGTCCAGAGCCGGATGGTTCAACTGACCATCTTTTCTAACAGCCGTTCCAGCATCACATCTCCATCTTCGCAAAGACCCGTATGCACGGCTGAGGTCTGGATGATCGTGCTGCGCGGGGCGACCAACCAATGAAAGCGAGCGCGCAAAGGAAGTTGCCCGATTGGGCCTGCGCTTGCGCCGCCCTCGCAAAGAGTTGGGATGGCCTCCAGGTGTTTCATAATCATCGCCAAATCAAGCTTCGGAGCTAAAGCTGCGAGCCGCTCCGTGTCGAGCTTGATCTTCGCCTTCAAATAGCTTTGCGTCGGAGAGTAAACGATGACGCCAGCGTTGACGAACTCTTCACGCTCGACTCTCGGGACGACACGGATGATACTGTAATCAAACGGATAGAGATCGGGCATCCACCGCCTCCTTCACAAACGCGCGCGGGCTGGCAAGCCGCGACAACAGATAATCACTATAAGCTGTGCGATGCTCGCCAACAGTTGCAAACCCTTTCTCTGACCCCAACCATTCGTCAGGAATCAATTCCAGAATCTCTCCGATTAACTCGGGCGTCACCAGCGCGCTCAATTTCGCATCCGCCTCTTCGAGCGAAGCGGCAAAGGGCAACAGCGCGTGATCTTTCACTTGCTTGAAGGGCGCACGGCTGCGCTCCATGTAGTTGGCCCAGTCATGATGAAAGTAGAGAGCCGCGCCGTGATCTATCAGCCAGAGGTTCTTGTGCCAGACTAAAATGTTTGTGTTGCGCGGCGTGCGGTCAACATTGGTCGTGTAGGCGTCGAACCAGACCACCGACGAAGCCAAATCGGGAGCGGGCTTATCAACCAGCGGATCGAAAGTTATTGAGCCGGGCAAATAATCCAAAGCCAGATTGAGGCCGCCCGCGCTCGCCCTGATTAAATCCTGTATTTCAGGGTCAGGCTCTGTGCGCGCCAGTGCTTCATCTAATTCGACGAAGACTATCTCCGGCACTGGCAGCCCGAGCGCGCGCCCTAGCTCTCCAACCAGCAACTCTGCGATGAGCGCCTTTGGCCCTTGCCCTGCCCCGCGAAACTTGAGGACGTAAAGGCCATCGTCATCCGCCTCGACTATTGCTGGCAGCGACCCTCCTTCGCGCAAAGGCGTGACGTATCTTGTGGCTGTAACTTTTCTCAGATTCATGTTCGGTAGAGCTTAATACAGTCCGCAACTATTATGCTTCACTTTATTAAATTTGTAGGGGCAGAGGCTCACTCCCTGCCCGCTTCTCGCTTATGTAGAGCGGGCAGAGGACTTGTCCCTGCCCCTACATATTTTCACTCCAAATGTCCGTAATAAATATTCGTGTCGTACTCGAAAGTGACTTGCCCGTCCTCTTGATATTTATCAAAAATTCTTTGCAACTCCAGGAGCATGGGCGCGTGTTGTGGGTGGCCTGCTTCGGGAGCATAAGAGGATGAGAGGAGTCTTCCTCTCAAGCCTTCAAAGTCGAAGCTCTGTCTATTCTCAAACGTCTCGCAGTGAAAGTCATCGCCAAAGAAAGGCTGCAACGTTTCCTTATCAATCCGCTTGTGACCGACCTCTTCGTAATCCGTGCCGTAGCTTCTGAGAAGCTGCTCGTAGTCTCTGGCAAACGGGGTCGTGTCTTCACGCCGCTCATTCCAGACGAGCGCGACCCAACCCTCAGACTTGAGGATGCGTTTGAACTCTCGTCGAGCTTTCGTCTGATCGAACCAGTGAAAGGCTTGGCCTGCGGTCACAAAATCAACGCTCATGGAAGGCAAAGTCGTCTCTTCCGCCGTTGCATTGATGCTCTTAAAGCGCTCGTATCCTCGCAACAATCGCTCGCCCGCTTCTCGCATCCGGCGATTGGGTTCAACCCCGTACACGAGGTTTCCGTTTCGCAGGAACATCTCGGCCAGGATGCCTGTGCCAGAGCCTATGTCTGCGATTGCGTCCCTCTCCGTGAGCTGGCAGTTTGCGCGTAAGACCTCGATCACAGCTTGCGGGTAGCGGGGTCTGAAGCGAATGTAATTTTCAACTCGATTGGAGAAACGTTCTGTTGCCTGCGTCATGCGGTCAAGCTTACATCATCCAATGCATCGCATGCAGCTTGATGCGCGCGAGCACTCTTTATTTGTGAAACAGAAAGCGTGTGGAAGACTGATTGGTCGAACTGCTTGCAGCAATCATAACTGCATGACTCGCGCACCGCGAAGTGTATAATGAGTTTCGATGAGACAGCCCTCTAATCAGAATCTCCGCCGCTCGCCTCGCTTCAAGGCACAACTCAAGGCGCGCCTGCTCTTCACGGTCATCATTTCAGGAGAGCCTGCGCTGGGCGGCGCATCCGGCAAGCTACAACTTGTCGGCCAAACCAAAGACATCAGCGAGATTGGTCTGGCTCTCGTCGTCCCCATCGCAGAGATTGACGAACGCTATCTCACGGGCGAGCACAACAAGATGCAGATCGAACTGTTTTTGCCTGAAGGCGCGCTCAAGATAACTGCCCGCCCGATTCATTTCAAACTGCTCGATAAGGATTCAAGCGAGAGCGTTTTCAACGAAGGCTACTTGATTGGAGCTGAGATTACGCGCGTCAGCGACCCGCAACTTTTCAGGAAATACCTGAGCACTTTAGAGGAAGATTAGGTACTGTTGACATTTGACTCATCAGTTGCCACGAGCACAAGCCTCGTGGAAAGTTCTCACAAAGTAGTTGGCTTTAGCCGAAATCTTTTGGCTCAAGCCGAGAACGTTGAAGGTCATCTCTGCCCACGAGGCTTGTGCTCGTGGCAACTGAAAAAGCTTTCAAGTTGAAGCTCTATACTTTTAGCATTCGGCATATGTCAACAGAACCTGGTTGACCTGCAAAGCCAGCGGCAAACTTCGACTTTCCGTTCAGTCTCTTACTTTCGGACCACTTTGTTCAGCATCATCTGCGAGCCGCTCGACTAAAGATGCCCAATCGCCATGCTCTTCAAAGACAGGCTCGCCTGCTGCCAACGCGGGAGCGTAGCGAAACACAAGCGTGCCCCTGTAAATTATCTCCAACCTCTGGCCGTCACTCGCTATGTTCAGATCATTTTCAGTGTAGATGACGCGAGGTGAGTCGGAAGTCTCGGCGTGGCCGAAAGCTTCGAGGATGCGACCTGCCGCCGCAGCGATTCGTTTGAAATCTCTTTCCTGACTCACTCGACCCGGACGCCCCTTTCCACCTCTGCAAGATTCTTTACTTCCGTAAAAACTGCTCGAACGCTTGATTGACGGAAGCAGGCGTCAGCGAATCCACAGCGCCCAGTTGAGTGTTACCGTTCTGAACTTTGCGCGGGGCTGTAGTCTGAGGCTTCTGTTCATCCTGAGTTCGCTTCCCTTTGCCTGTGGTCTTCAGATATTTAATGTAATGGTCGCGCTCCTCTTTTTTCATCTCGACGATGCTCGCGGCGACCATGTAGCTGCATCCGGCCTCTTTGGGCGAAAGCTGTTCAAATCTGACAGAGGCCGCCACCATCTTCACATTGCCGCCGGGAAGATCGAGCTTGACTTCTAAACGACTACCACAGTCAGTCAAATATGCGTCGCCGACGCGCACCGATGGCAAAAGCAGCGTCAAACCTGTCTCGCTCAGATCGCGCGTGTAGCCGACGAGCGCATCTTGCTGAGACATTGCACGACGCCTGCCTGCGCCGACAAGCGTGACGACAAAGGGCAGGTGCGCTTCGTATCGTCTGCCATGACGGAAAAACGAGCCGCCGCCTTTGACGTACCGTCGCAGATGCGCTGTGACTGAATGGATTAATCCTGAACTCTTCTCTGCCATCTCTCTACTTCTTCACACAGACCTTCTCTGTCGGGGGTTGCTCGGGGCTATCAGGGTACATCAGAGGGCGCGCGGGTGACAACCAATTGCTTGCCCATCTCGCTTCCGGCCAAATCAATCGCCGTCCAGGCCATTGCCAGTGCGCCGTCCAGGAGGGCATTGTCCGCGTCTTCCGTCACGCAGTGAGCCGTGAACTCCGGCTGGTGATTGACCGCAGGGAGCGAGTTGATGCTGATGTATGGATGAATCGAGGGCAAATGAGACGAGACGTTGCCCATGTCTGTTGACCCTGCCGCACGCTCAAGCATCGGCCCTAAATCTGGAAAGGCGCGGCCAAGCTCTTCGGCATTGCGACGGTAGATGTCTGCTATCAACGCGTCGTGAATCATCTCGGCATAGGGCTTGTCGCCGCCGACGATCTCAAGCGTCGCGCCGGTTGCAACCGCGCCCGCCTCGAAACAGCGATGTAACTTCGGGCGCAAAGCTTCTAATTCATCGAGCGTTTTGCCGCGCACGATGTAGCGCGCGGACGTGTGTGATGGAATGATGTTCGGCGCGTCGCCGCCTTTCGTGGTGATGCCGTGAACGCGGTCGGTCGGGAGCATCTGCTGGCGGAGCAGTCCGATGGCAGTCTGCGCGATGGTCAGTGCGTCAGCCGCGTTGATGCCTAGTTCAGGGAAGGCGGAAGCGTGCGCAGCCTTGCCCGTGTAATGAACGTCGAACATAGAGGCTGCGATGATCGGAGGCCGGACAATATCAAACGGCGCAGGATGCACCATCATCGCCACATGCGCCCCATCAAACGCTCCGCGCTCGATGAGCCGAATCTTGCCGCTGTCGTTTCCGACCTCTTCGGCGGGCGTGCCGATGACGCTAATGGTCAAGCCCACATCGTCAGCCACGCGCGCCGCAGCAGCGCCAGCCCCTGCGCTCATCGCGGCGATGATGTTGTGGCCGCAGGCGTGGCCGATACCGGGCAGAGCGTCATATTCGGCACAGATGGCGACATGCAGTGGACCATTGCCTCGCCGCGCTATGAAAGCTGTCTCCACGCCGCAAGCTTTGCTCTCGACCGCGAAGCCTGCATCCGTGAAAAATTCGCAGAGCCACTCGGAAGCTTTCTCCTCTTCGTAGCCAAGCTCAGGGTGAGCGTGAATCCTGTGGCTCAAGTCAATCAAGCCATCGCGCATCATGGCGCACTGTTCTTTAGCTCCGGCCTTAGCATCCATCTTGCTCGTCCTCCACGCTCTCTTTGTTTCAAGTTGAAAGTGTATCCCGTTTCATCTACTACGCTTCATCAGATAACTCAAAGACGTAAATGTCATAGCCCTGCGGCAAAGAAGCAGGAAGCGATTTCAACTCCTCTTCCGTCAAATTAGGCCGCGTGAACTCAACCACTTTTTGCACGATTGGAATTTGTTCCGTCAACTCGTAGCCGCTCTCTCGAAAAACTTTTGCAGGCTCGTCGGCGATGAACTTGAAAGGCGCGCCTAAGCTTGCAATCTTGCCGTGTATGGGGCGCGCATGTTTTTCAAAGAAGTCGCGGTTCATTAAATCGCAGATTAGTTTGTGTTTCGGAAAATGCTGTCCGAGCGTTTGTAGAAGCTCTTTAATCTGATTCTCTTCTAGATACATCAGCACGCCTTCAATGACCACTGTCACTTGCTTGCGAGTCGCAAAGGGCAAAAGCTTTTCGGCGAGCGGCTCTGTCGCAAAATCCACAGCGATGCGCTCAAGCTCGTTGGCGCTTTGCCCGGCGGGCAATCGTTCGTTCTTGTAGGCGATGACCTGCGGCTCGTCAAACTCTATCCAGGAGCCGCCCTTGAGCCTGTAGGCGCGCGTGTCGAAGCCCGCTCCGATAATCAGGATGCGCTCCGAAGGATTGACCTCCAACTCTCGCCGCAGAAGGTCGTCAATGATGCGATGGCGGACGACGTTGCCGATGTTCGGGCCAACATCGTCCTTGAAGGTTTCCAGAAATTTCAAAGCCTCTTCGTTCATAAAGGCGCGGGCGTAAGTATCGCCGCAGAGCGGATTGTCGTTCTCCGCGTCCTGCATGCGAATGCCGCAGCAGTAAAAAGCTGTTCGTGAAATGGGCTTCATCCTCTGGCTCCGTTCTCCGCGCGAAGGAAAAATTTAAGGAAAAATTTATTGCAAAAAACTCGACATGCTGGCCGGGCACAGTTATATTGTGCCCGTTATTTGCCAATACCTCCAAGCCTCTTGCTCCCCCACAGGCAAGAATAGGAAAGAGAAATGCATCCTCATAAAAAACAGATTCTCTGCGTCGAAGACGACGACGAAACCTGCTTGCTCATTGCGAATCTCCTTGGCCTCATCAACTGCGATGTGATGACCGTTCAATCTGTGAAAGAAGCCTTGCAGAAGATCAAGGACGAAAAGTTTGACCTCTATCTGCTCGATAACTGGCTGCCCGGAGGCTCGGGCATAGAGCTTTGCCGAAAGATTCGTGAAACGGACACCAGGACGCCAATCGTTTTTTATTCCGGCGCAGCCTATGACACAGATAAGCAAGAGGCGATGGCAGCCGGAGCGCAACTTTATCTGGTGAAGCCCACAGACATTTCGCTTTTGGTGTCCAGCATCCGTGAGCTATTAGGTTTGTAATCGAGACCGGATTGAGCGGTTGAGGGCGACGCTTGGCAAGGCACGGTCGCCGCTCGTAAATTCAAAGGGCACGAGGGAGATTAATCCTTCGTGCCCTTGCAAGAATCTGGTCCGGCGTCAGCTTGGCTAAGCCGACTACAGACTCAATGCTTGTTCGCATTGTGATTGCTGCCCGCAGCATTGCTGTTCGACTTGTTACCGTTATTTGAATTGTGGTTGTTGTCGTTGATTGACGACACGCCCGCGGTGTTCTTGTTGCCGTTGTTGTTCGTCACGACCGCTGTGTTCGACGAGACGTTGTTGGCATTAGTATTGGCGGGCATGTTGACGTTCGTCTCGACCACGCCGTTACGATTCGGTGAACCCATATTGCTGCTGTTCGTGCTGTTCGTGCTCGTCGTGTTCGTCGTGTTGTCGCTGCCACCGCAGCCCGCCGCCAGCATCGCCGCCGCCAGAACCAAAGATAAAGCCAGCCTTGATCGCATTCGATTCCTCCTCCCTTGCTTGCTTCTTCAGAAAAGACGGCTTAGCGGTAAACGTACTCGCCGCGATTGTTCTTCCAATCGTTCTCCAGGTACTCGGCGTCTTCATCATTGTGCGCGTTGACGCCCATCACGATGCCGCCATCATGAACGCCCTTCTCATAGAGTTCCGCGCGCTCTTCGGGAATCCCTGCGCCAACGAGAGCGCCGATGATGCCGCCCGTCAAACCGCCTGCGCCTGCGCCGAGAATTCCTGCTGCCAGTGGTCCTGCGACCAGGAGGCCGAGACCAGGAAGCGCGACGGTCGTTCCGATAGCAGCGATGGCGGCTAAAGTTGCGCCGACGCCTCCGCCGATGGCCGCGCCCTTGCCAGCATCTTCCCAGGCTTTCGTGCCCAGTTCAGTATCTTTGACGTTGTCGCCAGCAAAATATTTTTTGCGTGTGTCATCCGACATCAACAGGTTGACATCGTCCTTACTATATCCGCGCGTTGTCATCGAATTATATGCACGCTCGGCGCTCTCTCTGTCTCGAAACAGTCCCGTCACCATGCGAGAGCGACCAGTTGTTTGTCCTGCTGACGGTGCTGCACTATCTGCCATTTACTTATCCTCCTTGATACCCATCGTGAATTGTTATCGCCATGCAGACCAGATGAGAAACCCGGCGCGCGTGCGATTTTGATGCGAAAAATTTAACTCCCAAAGGCTATAGCAGTTGGTGTGCCACGAGCGTCTTAACGGGAGGCACGAAGAAAAATAGTTCAGAAGAGGGTTTGCAAAGAAGCGTAGCGTATCATTAATTACCACGCCCCTGGATTTCCATGTCGGCGATGGCGGGAAGTAACTCATACCGCTCATGCAGCAGAGTTAAGTCGAGGTTTCTATCACTTCGGCGCAATCGGCCGCGCGCCGACGCCGAACTCTTCAGGGTTGGGGAGCGTCGAGCTGGCATCGTAATCGCGCAGCGCTTCGTCGAGCGCGCGGCTTTTGCCGAGCCAGTTCGCTATCGCCAGATCGTAGCGCGCCAAAATAGTATCGAGCCAGTAGGGACGATTCTCGCGCAACCATTGCTCGCGGTAATCGGCGCGCAACGCGCTCAATTCTTCAGCCATCTCGCGCAGAGAGTTGCGAACCGCACCCGTGTAGCGGCGCAGACGCTGGACCTGCCTGCGGTCGCCAAGGTTCAAATAGGCGTTCCAATAATCGTTGCCTAACTGCTGAATGACCTCCATGCGCCGCCCCATGTGATCGAACTTACGTGCGGCCAGTAGCATTGCTGGAATCATCGAACGATTGCGCCGCGCCTTTTCACCATCGCGCAAGAGAGTCTCTTCAGCCTGCTCGACCATGAGACGCATTTGCCGCGTTTTATCCGCGAGCGTGCGCGCGCGAAGTTGAAAGGCGGCAGTGAAAGGCTCTTGCCAGAACAAAGGGTCGCTTGAGGATGTGCCGAGCAGTGTATTGACGCGGCCCAAATCGCGTATGGCTTGGACGAACCCGTGTCCATCGCTGCGAAAGAATGCCCAGTCGAAGCTGTCATCAAAACTCTCTATCTTGAGCGGCGCGTCCTGCCAGGAGGCCGCAGCGCCCAAAGCCACCCCGTACCAGGCCATCTCGAAAAGTGCTTCGCCGTCATCATCCCAGGATGTGTTCATCATGCCAATCGCGCCCGCATGCTGTCCGTCGCGCACGAAGTTGGGAATGTTGACGACGGCCACCTCCTCGTTCGGAAAGATTTGATTCCAGTTTTGGACGCCGGGACAGACGAACTGTTCAAGCCCCGCGTCCTTGAAAGGCTTGAGGCGCGCCTCAAAGCTCTCGCTCGCTCCGTAGGACCAGTTCATCACGATCATGTCGCGCGGAATTTGACCGAGCAGGTCCGGGTGGCGCAGCGCGATGTCTCCCCAGAACATCAACTGCCGCTTGTACGGGTCTAGGATTTCGCGCACCCGCTTGAGATGGTCGAAATAGACTGCGCCCAGCCCGCGCGCCTTCACCATATCGCGGCTCTGTCCCTCGCCGAGTTCGAACGTTTCATCCGCGCCGATGTGGAAGAATCGCCCGGGAAAGAGATCATTCAATTCACGATACCAGTCGGCAATGAGCTTGTACGTTCCTTCCTGCTGCGGCGAGAGGACATCGCCGTAGGGCGTCTCTGCGAGATCGCTGTACTTTTCAATCTTGAGCGCGTTGTGGAGGTGGCCGAAGGTCTGTTGTTCGGGGACGAGTTCGATATGATAATGGCGCGCGTACTCGACCAACTCACGAATATCCGAGGGCGTGAGCGCGCCTCCCTGTGGAGCGATGAGCGGATGCGCGGCGCTCGCAAACGACTGCTCCATGTAGAAGGAATGCATATTCATCTTGAGAGAGGCTTCGGTTCGCAACTGCCGCTTGATGTACTCGACCGTCGGAACAGGGCCGCGACTGATGTCATCGGAGAGCGCGCGCCAGCGCATCGTGGGCCAGTCGGCAACGAAGACGCCCGGAACGTAAGCGTCTGTGCCCTCGCCCTGAACAAGTTGTTTAAGAGTTTGCAGACCGTAGAAGACACCTGCTGCTGTGCGGCCTGCGATGACGATTTGATCTGGCCGAATGCTGAGGCTATATCCTTCGGGGTTTGAGTTCTGCTCGTTGCCAGCGACGACCGGCGAGGCAAGGTCTGTGCGGCGCAGCGCAGCGCTGATGGTCGCATTATCTGCGAGGCCGATTAGAATCGAACGCCGCCCGCGTCCTTTTCCTAAAGACAAAGAAACGCCCGCCGTCTCTCTTAAATCGTCCAGAAAATCCTGCGCCGCGAAACGGTCATCTTCGGAGCGTGGGTCGGCTAAGATTATGCGTGTATCCGCTCCGAGTTTGAACGCGCCTTCGGTTAGTTTCAAAACTTTCGGCTGCGGCAGCACATGAATCGTGGCTGGCTGAGAGCCTTGCGCGTTTGCGCCCTGAATAGCAAACACGATGAGGAGAAAGGAGAGAAGGCACGAACGAAAATAAATTTTCATTGATTGAGTTGGTCGGATACTTTGCAAAGAATAAAAATCGCTAGAGAGAAAATTTGTCTGCCGTAGGTAAAACACGCTACACGCCATGATCGGGCGGCTCTGTCTGATTGCGCTTAAAGATGCGCATTGCGATGCGCTCGACGACTTTCCCTACAATCAGCGCGATGAGAGCCAGCGCCAGCGCGGTGATAAGTATGGACCAGTAGCCGAGACCGCAGACCACGCCGAGCACGGCGCAGACCCAGATTGTCGCGGCGGTCGTCAGCCCCGTGATGTGTCCTGCCGGATCGCGCAGGATGACGCCCGCGCCGAGAAAGCCGATACCCGTCAGGATGCCTTGAATGACCCGGCTGATAGCGTTCGCGTCGCCGGTCATGATGCCTGTCGGTGAATGGATAGAGATGAGCGCCGCGACGGCTGCGCCGAGGCAAACGAGTGCGTGCGTCCGCAAGCCAGCAGGCTTCCCGTGAATCTCACGATTGAGTCCGAGGATTCCGCCGATGATGAGAGCCGCGCCCAATCGCAGCGCCATGTCTGCTAATCCGCTGAGTTCGATTACTTTCATCCTTCAACTCGCAAGCCCGCGCTTTGATTAATTCCCGGCGCGAATAAAGTTTGAACTTAAGAATCGTCTTTCTTGTGATGCTTCTTGTGATACTCTTCAATCGCCTTGCGCTCTTCTCGTCCCATCTCTTCCAAAGTCTCCATCCACTTCTCCTTGAAGGGCGCGAGCGCATCTCTCACAGCCTCCGCGATGGCTAGATTGCGAAACCATTTATTGTCGGCGGCAACTATAAACCAGGGCGCGTGTTTCGTGCTGCACTTATTGAGCGCGTCCTCGTAAGCCTCTGTGTAATCATCCCAATGCTCGCGCTCCTGCCAGTCGCCGACAGAGAGCTTCCATGATTTAACAGTCTCTTCCTCGCGCTTAAGTAGTCGCCTCTTCTGTTCGTCTTTGCTGATGTGCAGATAGAACTTGAGAATGACGGTGTTGTTATCATTCAGCAATCGCTCGAACGCATTGATATGCTCGAAGCGCGAGCGCCAGATTTTGTCGGGCACGAGTTCATGCACGCGCGCGACCAGCACATCCTCGTAATGCGAGCGGTTGAAGATGGTGATGTGACCAGCGGGCGGCGTGTGCGCGTGCACGCGCCAGAGAAAATCGTGCGCGAGTTCTTCCGCGTTCGGCATTTTGAAGGAAGCGACAGAACAGCTCTGCGAATCCAGCGGCCCGAAGATGCTGCGAATCGCGCCGTCTTTGCCGCTCGTGTCGCGCCCTTGCAGGACGATGAGCACATTATCGGTGCTCGCCGCATAGAGCAGTTCCTGCAATTCACATATCTCCGCGACGAGTTGCGCCGTCTTCGCCTCAGCCTCTTCGCGCACGAGACCGCCATCTTCGTCCGAATCAAAATCCTTCAGCTTGATGGATTCCTTGCCATCTAAGCGATGTGCATAGCCCATAGTTTGTTTCTCAGAAGTATGAAAAGATATTCAGAACTTTCAATTGCCACTAGCTTTAGCTAGTTCTCTGTCACAGAAGAGTTGATGGCTGATCTTTGAAACTTGTAAAGTCTGGTCAACCGCCACCAGAGGAGTGTGACCAGAGATGAAAAAGTACATTGT
>Ga0182001_10000042_pt1 | contig 30621 bp, 23 predicted proteins | sample BulsoiFelSFmetaG_FD_120485 | JGI IMG/M metagenome (GOLD analysis project Ga0182001, IMG submission 120485) | Bulk soil microbial communities from Mexico - San Felipe (SF) metaG | ecosystem: Environmental > Terrestrial > Soil > Agricultural land | place: Mexico: San Luis Potosi | collected... | reverse complement strand
GGCTTGATGCCGACGATTGAGTTTGCTGATGAAGGGCAGACGATTGAGCCGTCCGTTTCTGTGCCGACCGCGACGGCGCAGAAGTTTGCGGCGACCGCCACGCCTGAGCCTGAGCTTGAGCCGCAAGGGTTGCGCTCAATCGCGTAAGGGTTGCGCGTTTGCCCGCCACGCCCGCTCCAACCGCTCGAAGAGTGTGTTGACCTGAAGTTAGCCCACTCGCTCAGGTTGGTCTTGCCAAGGATGACCGCGCCAGCTTCACGCAAGCGTTGCGCGACGAATGAATCGCGCAGAGGCTTTGCGCCCAAGAGCGCGAGCGAGCCTGCGGTCGTGTTCATGCGGTCGGCTGTGTCTATGTTGTCTTTGATGAGAACGGGGATGCCGTGCAAGGGGCCGCGCGCTCCCTTAGCTTTGCGTTCTTTATCCAGGGATTCGGCAATCGAGAGCGCGTCCGGGTTGAGTTCGATGATAGCATTGAGGGCGGGGCCGCGCTTATCGAGCTTCGCAATCCGCGCGAGATATTTTTCGGCGATTGAGCGCGCAGACATCTTGCCGGACTTCATGGCGTTCTGTAATTCGGCAATCGTCACCTCTTCCATATCGGCTAAGGTCGCGCTCGATGCCGCAGACGCAAGATGAGAAGCACGCGCCTTGATTACCCAGGGGGCGAGGCTTGCCGCAGCGCCTCCGAGCAAACAATCTTGCAGAAACTTACGGCGATTCAAAGAGTTGGCCGCATTATCCTTCTTCTTTCGACTCATCAAAGCCCTCGCTGTTCACATTTCGTGCGTGTCCATCAAGTGGCGCACACAGCACTTAAGATTGAAAAGCTTTATGTCAGGAACCCGACACGAGGTTCTTCCCGTTTGATTCTGAGGAGCTGGTAAAGATTTTTGCATTACGAATTGATGCTGTTGGAACTTGAACGGCGATAGCATAGCGTAGATGACACATTGAAAGCTAGATTTGAAGATAGATGAGATGAATCAGCGGGTCAGGACCGCAGAAAAGCAGGGATGAGGGATGAAGAAAGAAAGCAAAGCGGACTTTCCATCTTTCTTTTCATTCATCCCTCATCGCTGCCGCCCTCATCCCTTCGCCGACCCGTTATCTACGGAACATTAAACGAGGCCATCTGCTTCCCCTTTCGCGTGGTGTGAGAGTTGCTTCTATGCTCATTGCTCCCTGCGATTTTGAGAATCCAAAGCGAAAATGTTTGGCGTTGGTACAGTCGGAGTCGTTTAGTAGTACACCGACCTCGCTTCACTTAAATCGTGCGGCGCGGCAGAGGTTTTAGGCAAGGGGAATCAAGATGCACAGTTCTTTTAACTTACGAAGGCTCTCAAAACTATTTTCGATAATATCTTGCGCACAGGTTCTAATTCTCTGCGGGGCGATGAAAGCTCAAGCGCAATGCCCGGCGATCACCAATCACGGCTGGCCGCAGAACGCAATCGTTCGCTACACGATTGACAACACATACAATGACGAGCAGAAACGACAGGTGCGCGCCGCAGCCGACGAATGGAATCGAGCCAACTTGATCAATAATTCCAAAGTCAGCTTCGTTGAAGACACGACGGGGCAGAACTTTACTCTGCAATTTCTGATAGGCCCTTTGGCTCAGGGAAATCCGGCAGTTTTCAACGGCACTTTTGACGGGACGACCGGAACAGTCAAGACTGGAACGATAACCTACGATCCCAATAATACTTTTCCGGGGTCGAACACGCTCATCGCAGACCCGAGCCAACCGGGTTACAGCACGATTGTGATGAAACTCCTCCTGCATGAGATGGGGCATCTGATGGGACTCGATCATCCCTCTGTGCCAGCAGACCCGTGTGACCAGCCGGACGGCGCGACCGTGATGAATTTCGCCTGCGGCATCAACGATAATGGCAACAACATCCCGACGACCGTTTCCTCCTGCGATCAGAACACTATCAACTCTGAGACGATCTATCCGCAGATAACACTCCCTGCGCCAACAGTCCAGATAGACAAAGCATCCGTTGCGAATCCAGTGAGCGAAGGAGCGGGCAACATCGCCGTGACCGTGACGCGCACGGGCGACCACACGCAAACAGTCATCGTGAATTTCGCCACGAACGATGCGGCTGGATTGACGAACTGCGATGTGGTGAACGGTGTCGCCTCGCCCAGATGCGACTTTGCGCTGACCGTGCGTCAACTGCGTTTCGCGCCCGGCGAGACTCAACAGGTCGTCTTCATCCCACTGGTTGACGATGGCTACGTCGAAGGCAACGAGTCGTTCACAATCTCGCTCTCGAACGCGGTCGGTGGGTCGCTCGGCTCGCCAAGCACAGCGACATTAACTATTCAAGACAACGACACGACGCCGACGAATCCAATAGTGCAGACAGCTTTCTTCGTGCGCCAGCATTACATAGATTTCCTGGGACGCGAGCCTGACGCCGCAGGATTTGCAGGCTGGCAGAATATTTTGAATAACTGTCCTCCGTCGGGAAAGGACGCCAACGGCAACTACTGTGACCGAATCGAAGTGAGTTCGGGATTTTTCCGCTCGCCTGAATTTCAAGACAGAGGCTACTTCGTCTATCGCTTCTACTCTGTGGCCTTCGCTCGTCCGCCGCGCTACGCTGAGTTTATGCCGGACCTTGCGAAGGTGAGCGGCTTCCTCTCATCTTCGCAGTTGGAAGAGAACAAGGTGGCCTTCATCAACGAGTTTATGAGTCGCCAGGAGTTCAGGAATCTATACGACGCTTTGACCAACCCATCGGATTATGTCAACGCGCTCGTCAACACGGCGGGCGTGACGCTTGCGAACAAGCAGCAGTTGATTGATGATTTGGCTGCCGGGAGAAAGACCCGCGCCGAAGTTTTGAGAGCAGTTGCCGAGAGCGTCGAGGTTTATAATAAGTTCTACAATGAATCGTTCGTCGTCATGCAATACTTCGGCTATTTGAGGCGCGACCCCGATTCTTCCTATACCACATGGATTCAGACGATGAACACCAATGGCGGCGACTATCGCGCGATGATTTCGGGGTTCATCAACTCTAACGAGTACGTTCGTAGATTCGGTCCGTGATAAGCGGAGCGCAAATGCCGGATGCGCTGATTAATCTTTTCGACTCGCTTAAAGTTTCGTTGAAGGCGTAAAGGTCGTGAACTCTTCAACGACCCTTTGCGAATATCTTGCCGGTCGTGTCTTTGAAAACTTCTTCGAGCGCGAGCTTCTCCAACAATTCCTGTTGCGTTGGAAGATTGGCGAATCTGTGTGTGTAAAGGAAGACAACCACGCCGCCATCTTTGAGCTTGTCGCCGATGGCTTGAAGACTCTCTTCGTATGAAGCGCTGGCCTGCAAAGTCTCCACATTGAATTTTTGCGGCAGCGGATAGGCCGGTCTTCCCGTCAGCACATAGAGCGCGTCAGGGCCATTTGTATAGATGGGCGTGTCAGGTGGCAACTCTTTGAGAGCCTGAATCAGCGACGATTCGGTCCAGTACCTGCTCGTGAAATTCGAGCTTTCCACGTTTTTTGACTCGCCGCTGTCGCTCGTTGAAATCCACTGTGCGCCTCTGAAAGTAAACGCGCACAGAAAGAGAATGGCGCAGGCAGTAGCTGCTTGGCGTGACCTTCTATTCAGAGCGTTCCCGCCGCCGGACGCAAAGAGCCGTTGGACGAACGAGAGGGCAAGGATGAAACCGATCAGGCAGATGGGAAGCGATAGCCGCCAAGTGTCTATGACAAGATTGGCATCGAGAAATGAGATTGAGATATAGAGCAGAGCGGAGTAAGCAGCGGCGAAGAGCAACAAAAGCTTCTGCGCTCTGTTGAGTGAGAGTTTCAAGTGGCCTCGCCGCCATGAAAGCGCGAGCAGGAGCAATAAGCCCAGCAGGGCAAGGGCAGTGACAGTTGCGGGAATCATGCCTTCCGGCAAAATGAAGCGCGCGATGGTTATCAGGTAATCCTGAAATAGTGAAAGCGTGGCGGGATGCCAGCCGAAGTGTTTGCCCGAAGCTGTCCCTGCTACAATCTGGTTTCTAACCATCCACAACAGATTCGGTATGGACGCAGTGAGTGAGAACAAGGCTGCGTGGACTATGCGCCGCGCTCGTTTCAAATCGCTCAGGAGCAGCACGGCCAGAGTTCCAGCCGCGACAAAACTGATACCGGAGTAGCGCGTCAGCCACGCCATTGACGCGGCGCATGCCGCAGCCAGCAGCCATCCCAGCCGCTTGTTTTCGAGATAGCCGCAGAGCGAGTAGAGACACGCCAACAGAAAAAATATGAAGAGCGGTTCGGAGAGCGCAACCCAGTGTAGGCTGAGCATGCTGGTTGATGAGAGGAACAGCAGAGCGCAGGCGGCAGCGACAATGAGACCGCCGCGAGAGACTCTTTTTACCAGTAGTCCGGCGAGTGAAGCGTTGAGGCCAAACAGTATGGCGTTGATCCATCTGGCGGCTGCGGCGGGGCTTATGCTTATCAAACGGAAGAGCGAAAGAAGGCTCGGGTAAAGAGGAGGCCAAACTGTCAGCGGCTTGATGTGTCCGTCGGGTGTGAACGTGGCGAAGGCGTGATATTTGACGAGCGATTCGCTCACCATCAGATAATAGGACGAGTCGGTAATGATGCAGATGCCTGAGCGCGTGACGTGCCAGAGAGCGACAAATCCGACGAGCGTAGAAATTAGAATGAAGAAGGCATTGGGAGAGCTTTCGATTAAAAGACGGACTTCGTCCAGAAGGGCAACGGACTTGCTCTTGAAGAGAGACAGTGAGCCAGCGCGAGGGTACTGCATTACGAAGAAATCTTTATGTTGGGATGCTTTCTATTTCAGGATTGAGAGTTGAATTGACCGCAAGCGAGACCTTGCATCAACCGAAGTCGGGCGGGGAGACCCGAACGGCGGACTATAGGCATGAACAAGTGGATTGTCAAGTCGTCCGCTAAATACGAAAAATACCTTGAAGCAGTGTGTCTTAATTAGAAAAGGGCGTTCGCATGAACGCCCTTCGTCAAAATTAATTATGAGCCGGACAGGGATCGAACCTGTGACCCGCTGATTACTTGCCACCTCGGCTTTCGCCGCCTCTTTCGAGTTCGTGGTCTGGACTATCCCTTCACCTTGTCCCTTACGGGATTTCAGGTGGGCACCGTCTAGTCTCTACACCTTCCTTGATGAATCAAGGCTTGGCTCGGGATTGCCATTGCTTCTGACGGCAGTAGGGTTCCCCGACTTTGATGCCTGTTCACTCGCCCGTTTCCCGGCGAGGCTCCCATTTGAGAGTCAGCTGCTCTACCAACTGAGCTACCGGCCCGCGTAAAGTGGAAGAGAATTATACGTGGCTGAAGTGAAGTGTCAAGCGAAGGCCATAATCTCGCGGGTTCTATTAATGAAAAAGATTTCATCAGTGGAGACAGCATGCCCTAGTTAATCGAAGCGGGTGCTTGCTCTATTTGTCTCCGCACTGCTCGACTATAGATTATCACTAACGTGACGAGAAGCAGTGCGATGCAAAGCAAGCTTCCGATGCGGAGCGCGCTTTGTGCCGGTCCCATCCACCATTGCCACGGCCCGACATGGATAAAAGCAGCACGAAACGGCCAGTGTGCTATGCGAGACCCTGTCCGCAGATAAAGCCATGGTTCCGGGAAGAGCAAGTGGCCGTACAACAGACCAGACCCTCCAACCGCATAATTAAGCTGGAGCATGTGTGCTCCATCTGGTTCTTTCGCCAATTGATAAGCCTTAAACATAGCCGGTCTTTCAATTGCATCAAGGGCAGAGATTGGTTTTGTCTCATTCCAAAAAACACTTCCCGTCGTAGGATCAACGGTGGCCCACCCGTATTGTTCGTCCCAAACAGATAAGACATTATGTCCTGTCCCTTCGACCGGTACTAACGAGACGACGCAGGCGGGAATGCCGACCGAAAGTAGTGCGGTTGCAGCCAGCCCCGACCGCGTCACACAATCCCCCGGCTCGCCCCGCTCCGTATGAGCGCGCAGGTCAGCTACCGGATCATAGTCAACGCTGAAGAGGTCATTTGAGGTATCACCGAAAGGAAATTGTTGCGCGAAACTATCGGACAGGCAGAGTGCGGCAGCGAGGCCACGCTTGTCTGGACAATAGGTGTGGAAGTAATGGCGGAAAGGCTCAAGGTATGGGTCGCGCGCCAAGGCCGGAACGTCCCAACGAATTGAGCCGATGCCAAACCCGTTGAGCGGAGATTGCCTTTGCACACGTAAGTCTGCGACCGGTAGATCGTTGATTGACGCGGTCGTGTAAGGCAGCACCTTTAAAATACTGAGTTGCAGGATGAGCAGGAGCAAGCAGATCGTCAGGAAGATGAGGTCGCAACGCCGTAACCGTAGCGACCTGTGACTGGGTTGCAATGGTGGGTGACCCAGACCCTTATATTGAATGTGCAAGGCGACTCCTAGGGAAGAATCGAAACTTTAGTGTCAGTTACGATTAGGAAATCGAAAACTTCAATCTCTTTAGACGCAGGAGATGAGGCTCGGGTTTGGAAAATTAGTAAAAAAAGATTGGTCGAAATAGAAGGCCAATCGCTAGCTATGAATAATGAGTAATGGAACGCGGTATTACATCTTTTGGCACGGTGAAGAGTGGCATCAATATTAGCGGCGGCAATTAGATTGTTTTCATCAAGGCCGCGCGCATCTCTTCAGCGGATGACCAGCGTTGCGCCGGGTTCTTGGTGATGGCGCGCTCAATGACCTGCGCGACCGAGTCTGGAATCTCAGGCACACGATGGCGAACGGGGATGATTGGTTTCTCAAAAATCGCCTTGACCGTTTCCGCTACGTTCGCGCGGGGCGAAAGGTCCAGGGCGATTGCGCCCGTCAATAAGCTATAGGCGGTCATGCCCATCGCATAGAGGTCTGAGGTCGGGCGTACGTTGCGAAAGTCTCTGATCTGTTCGGGCGGCATGTAGGCGAATGTGCCCGCCACGTCGCCAGCCATCGTCACGCCGCTCATGCCCGTCTGCGTGAAACTTTTGGCGAGACCGAAGTCCGTCAGCTTGCTGTCATAGTTAGGCCAGTTGCCGCTGACGAGTATGTTCTGATCTTTGATGTCGCGGTGGATGTAGCCTTTCGAGTGAGCGTAGGCGAGCGCGTCCAGAGCCTGCGCGATAATGACGACGGCCTCTTGATATGGCAGTCGCCCGCCGCGCGCGTCCGCTAATTTAGCAGCATCCGCTCCTTCGACAAACTCCGTGATGAGATAGACGACGCCTTTGTTCATGCCGCGATCAATGAAGCGGACGATGTGCGGGTGTTGCAGAGCGGCGGCCACATCAATCTCGCGCATGAAGCGGCGCAGGGCTTGATCGGAGACGGCGACTTCGGGCAGCAACGTTTTGATGGCGACCGCCTGGCCGGTCTGCTCATTGCGCGCGAGCATCACACAGCCCATGCCGCCGCGACCTAAAATCTTGACCATCTCGTAGCCGGGAATCGGCTGCGGCTTCTTTCTCAATTCGACGCGACAGTCTTCGCAAAGATAAGAGAGACGTTCGTCGGGCGAGGCTGCTTCAGCCTGATCGCGCGCACCGCAGTTCAAACACTCGACGATGACGATTGCGGGCTGTGTCGGCTGCAACTGACCCGGACCCTGAAATTGAGCAGGCTGATCGGCTGTGACTTCGACGGACAGCATGGTCTGCCCGCCTTGAATGCGGTCACCGTTTTTGAGGTACACTTCCTGAACTTTCTGCCCGTTGACGTAAGTCCCGTTGAGTGAGCCAAGATCGCGCAGAAAGGCGCGCGGCGGAGCAATTTCGAGGATGCAGTGATTACGAGAAAAGTACCTGTCGTCGGGGAGGCACAAGTGCGCTGTGTCAGCGCGCCCGATCAGGAACGTGTCATGCTGATCGAAGATGAAACTGCGCCCGGCATGCGGGCCTGACAGCACTCGTAAAGTAACTTGCATCTTTAATAAATTTTGAATTTTGAGTTTTGAATTTTGAATTGAAAGCCGTCTCGCTTCCTTAATTCAAAACTCAAAACTCAAAATTCATAATTACCTTGTGATTTCCATATCATCAAAGGCGACTTCGTTCGTTTCGCTGGTGTACAGGCCGACGTAGCCATCCGTGATGTTCGACGTGTCCGTGATGCTCTTGACGAATTGCCCGTTGATGTAGAAAGAGAGCTGTGACCCTTGTGCGCGAACTTCTATCTGATTCGGGGTCGTGCCCGTGCGAAGCATGGTTGCATCGTTCCACTTCACAATCTCCGTCGGCGTTCCATCGTCGAACCTGACAATCTCATATTTCGGAGCGGAGTCTGTGTAAATTAGAAAGCCGTAGCCGTCGAGCTTCCTGTTCGCATTGTTCTTCCCATGTATGATGAGGCCGTAGCCGTAATTGGGCGATTTGCCGTCCACGCTGCGCGCGGTCACTTTTACGTCCGCATCTTTCGACAAATAGTTCGCGCTGTTGTACGGGAACATATAGACATAAAGGTTGGGCTTGCCCTTCATGTGATATTCGCCATCCTCGTAAAAGCTACCGTAGGCGGCATCGCCCGTCGGCCAGTTCTGCGTCGAGAAATCGTCTTTCAGAGAGTTTGATGTCCCGACGGAGGTGTTGCGGTTCGTCGTGTTGGCGTTCGTATTACTCAAATTTGAATTCTTATTGACGACCGTTCGATTCGCATTGCTATTGTTCGAGTTCGAATTGTCTTTGCCGATAACCATCAGCAGAACGACGACGATTAGCCCGACAACGACGACTCCTGCGATGACCGCGATAATCCATCCTTTGCCGCCCTTGCGCGCTGTCTGTGCGGATGGCATGGGCGAATAAGACGGAGTTGGCGACGGACTCCATTGCTGCTGCTGCACCGGAGGCCGACTCACAGGTGGCGGAGGTGTAGGAGTATAAACATTTGTCGGCGGCGGGCTGGTGTCGCGCGGCGGGTTGAAAGCGAGCGTTTTGTTCGGGTCGTAATTAGCGTCAATGGTTGTCGGCGCATCGCCGCCACCGCTCGTGCCGAAACCCATGCTTTGAAGCTGCGCCCCGTCTTCAAGACAGAAAAGCAACTCGTCATCAGTGTAAGTGCGATTACAGGCAGGGCATTGTTTCATTCGTCAGTCTCTGGTGGAGAAGGCAATCGTTGTCAAGCGATCAGACTTTTAAGTGACCGGTCTGCCTTTCATTATACTGAATAGAAGAGCGCGCTCAAGTTCTGATGGCATGACCGCAACGCCCGCAGAACTTTGTGCCCGGCGGATAGGGAGTGTGGCAGGTCTGGCAGACCACCTGGCCGGGGCGAGGAGCGACGTGAATAGGCTGCGCGCTCTGCACAATTGGAATCCCGCAACGCCCGCAGAACTTTGTGCCCGGCGCATAATTGGTTCCGCAGCGACCGCAGCGCACTCCAGTGTTCCCATAAGCTGCGACTGATGCGCCTCCAACGCCGCCCGCGCTGCTCGGCGCGCCGAGGCTCTGGCCTCCGCCTGCTCCGCTCGGCGAGCCGTGACTCGGATGCCCTTCGCTGACGGGAAGAAAGACTTTGCCGCCGCAACGTCCGCAGAACTTAACTCCAGAGGCGAAGCGCGAGCCGCACTGCGCGCACATCACAACGCCTGGCAAGCTTGCGCCAGCACGGCTCACGTCGCCGCCAATGCTTCCACCCTGCGAGGGAGTCAAGCTGCTCTGACCGCCCGAAACATGAGGACGCAGCACGGCCTGTATGATCTGCTCGCTCGAATCAGGGCGAATCTCAATCACGCGCTCGTCGTCCGTGTCGCCTGCGCGCGAGACTCTCAGAACGTGGCGACCCGGCGCGATTGATTTCAAGATAACTCTGCCTGAACGCCCGACGCTTCCGTGCCTCTCATCATCAACATAAACCTCTGCCCCGACAGGAGCCATCACGACGACGCGCGAATCGCCAGCCCTGTCGTCGTCTTCGTCCTTATCGCCCGCAGCCTTTTCAATCTCTTCGAGCCATTCGGCAACCGTCGCAGGACGCTTCTCAGCACTCTTCTCAAGCGCATGCATGACCGCTTGCTCGACATCCTTTGGAATGTCCGAGCGCAGACCGCTCAAGGGCGGCGGGTCGTTCATGATCTTCTGCATGACAAGCTGCGTCAGGTCGCCGGAGAAGGGAGGCCGCCCCCCCAGCATGTGATAGGCAATGACGCCGAGAGCATAAACATCTGCGCGCGCATCCAGCTTCGTCTCCATCTGCATCTGTTCGGGAGCCATGTACTCGGGCGTGCCGATGATGCCGCGCGAGGCTGGGCCTGAGCCGCTGACACCACTTGTGTCCGCGACCGCCTGGCTGACGATCTTCGCCAGGCCGAAGTCTCCGACCTTGACGATGCCGTCGCTGAACATCGCGCTCGTCTTCTTCTTCGGCTGCATGATGAAGATGTTGGCGGGCTTCAAATCTCTGTGCAGGATGCCTTCGTCATGAGCAGCTTCGACGCCTGCGGCAACCTGCCTGAGAAGATTCAAGGTGCGGTGAATGCTCAAAGTTCCTTCGCGGCGCAGCAGGTGATGAAGGGTCTCGCCCTGCACATATTCCATCACCAGATAGAAGACGCCTTCTGGACTCTTGCCGAAGTCCGTCACGTCAACCACGTTCGGGTGGCGAATGGATGCAGCCGTGCGAGCCTCGCGCTCAAAGCGTGCGATGGCCTCGCCCTCTTGCATGTCTTCGTCCGAGAGGATGTCCGGGCGAACGGTTTTGACGGCGACTTTGCGCGTGATTAGATTCTGGTCGCGCGCCAGATAGACCTGGCCCATCGCGCCGCGCCCCAGACGTTTTTCGAGAAGATAGCGGCCAGCCATGAGCGGCGCGCCCGGCAGCGTGACCTTAGTGTTCGTGCCGTCGTCCGGGCAGACCAACACCTCGTCTTCATAGCATCGTTCGCAACGAGGGCATTCGCGCATATACTTTGAGGAGTTTCTCCGATTTCGCTCTTAAAATTCTAACTATCTTCGGGAGAGTGCGACTTGGCCGTTTCACGAATGGAAATCGGCAGAAGCGCGCACTCGAAGCGCAGGACTAGAACGCAAGGCTCGCTTCAAATTTGCACAAGGGTCACGGCGCGCTTGATAAGCTCCAGAAACGTCTGACGTGCCCGCGAAGAGTATCACGGAGTCGCGCCGTCTGAGGCTTTGGGCCGCACAGAGTTGCCATTCAGCCGTCTGCCACCTTATTCGACTGGAAAAGAATAAGGCGTCGCAAGGCTCGCGTCAATTCGACCAGAGCATCATGCAACGCCTTCCGTGTTGAAACTGAAAACTTCAATCAACCGGCAGCCATAGCCTTTTTCTCTTCCTTCTTGGCGACTTCCATCCGCTGGCCCAAAGCTGCAATCTGCTCGCTGCTTAAAACTTGCTTCGCCGCAGGAAACATCTCGTCCTCTTCTTCTTCGACGTGATGCTCGACGTTCTCCTTCAAAACAGTGAGCTTCGCGCCCCAGGTCTCATCGTCCTTCGGCAACTGTTCAAGCTCTGCGAGAAGCTGCTTGACGACGGCATGCTCTTCGTAAGCTTCGAGCGTGATGTCGTGCGTCTCCTGCGCCTCTTTAATCGCCGGATAGAAAATTTGCTCTTCGATTTGCGTGTGAACGTCCAGTTCCAGTTTGAGTTGTGTGAACAACTCTTCGCGCGTCTTGACGCCGCGTTCTGTGGTTGAATCCAATTTCTCAAAGATGCCGGAAACTTTTTCGTGATCTTTCTTGAGCAGTTCAAATGCGTCCATGAAATGTTCTCCCTTCGCTCGTGTCTGTTCAGAATAAACCGCACGGATGCACGCTATCAATACGCGCATCTCTCTTCATGGACGATGCGGCAAATGCTATGCCGCCTGAAGATCAACGCAGCATTCGGCGCAGCGCGTGGCCTTCAGCGGAATCGTCGAAAGGCAGCGCGGGCAATCTCTGGTCGTCACCTCTTTCTCCGCTTTGCTCTTCAACCTGTTGACCGATTTCACAACCAGGAAGATGACGAAGGCGACGATGAGGAAGTTGATGATGTCGTTGATGAACTGCCCATAGGCGATGACGGGCACACCTTTCGCTTTCGCGTCTGCGAGCGAGGCAGGGTTTCCTTTCGTGTTGTCGAGGACATAGAACAGACTTGCGAAATCAACTTTGCCGAGCAGGAGTCCGACAGGCGGCATGATGACGCCCTCGACGAGTGTCGTAATGATCTTGCCGAAAGCTGCTGCGATGATGACCGCGACCGCCAAATCCATCACGTTCCCGCGCTTGATAAACTCTCTGAACTCTTTGAGCATCTCGTGTTCTCCTTTCAGAATGGGAAAGACAAAATCATCAGGGTTGTGTCTCTTCTTTCGCAGCCTTGCGCTTCTCTAAAACCTCTCTGGCTGCATCGTCCGTAATCTTCAGGCTCTGACTCTCGGCCACAGGAATGACCGATAGTGTAAAGTCCGCGCAATCCAGAACGCGCGTACGAAACTTTGTGCGCCAGGCGTGTGGCAGCTTGAGCGCAGTTGTGATGCCTTCGGTGAACTCGTCAACCGTCTGCCACTTGAAAGACTGGTCATAGCCGATCCAGACCGCAGTGGCGCGACCGTCCAGAAACTCAAGCGAGATAGAGCGCACATTCTCGAAAGCCTTTTTATCAATCGCCGTCTCGTAATCTGGAAATATATTGAAGGCCGTAAATCCGAACTCATCCGCGGGCCTGATCTGCGCCTTCGGCAAGCGAGCGCGCACCTCGTCAAGCGTCATCCCTAGATGAAAGCCACGCAATTCAGGGATTGATGGCAATTCAGATAATTTTAATGAGCACTTTTCCTGTGCCGAGAGTGGAAGAGCGCAGGTGATTAGGAATGCGAGAATGAGAGTGAGTTGTTTAAGAGACATGCTTTGTCCTAAATAGAGCTTTCCAAATTTAGTAAAAGAACATTCGCCATTTTGCTCATAATCTATATCTATGCGAGAATCCGTCACGCGCGCGCCTGTAGCTCAGTGGATAGAGCGCCTGTCTCCGGAACAGGAGGTCGCAAGTTCGATCCTTGCCAGGCGTACTTCTTATCACATGATAGTCATCAATCGTCAACATGCTGCCGTCATTAACACGCCGCACGGCTCGGAGATTCGCCCGCTCATTGATCGCACCACGTCTGACATCACTCGTTGCAGTCTCGCCGAAGAGGTCTTGCCCACAGGCTCTGCGGTAGGGCGGCATCACCACACGGAGACGGAAGAGGTTTACTACATCCTTCACGGCACGGGGCGAATGACAGTCGGCGATGAAGTCAGAGACGTTTCAACGGGCGATGCTGTCTTTATCCCGCGCGGACACACACACTCACTTGAAAACACAGGTCAAGAGCCGATGACCATCCTGCTCGTCTGTGGCCCAGCCTATAGTTATGAAGACCACCACGTAGAGAAGGGATGAGGGATGACGGGTGAATGAAAAGAAAGAACGAAAGACCGCCTTGCTTTCTTCATCACTCATCACTCATTACTATTTCGACAGACTGTAGATGAATTGGATGACGGCGTAGGAGATGGCGGCAATGATGGCGGAGATGGGGATTGTCAGAATCCATGCCCAGACGATGCGTCCGGCCACGCCCCACTTGACGGCTGAGAGACGGCGAGTCGCGCCGACGCCGACGATTGCGCCCGTGATGGTGTGAGTGGTCGAAACGGGAATTCCTGTGAGCGTGGCGAAAAAGAGAGTCACCGCGCCAGCCGTCTCGGCACAGAATCCGCCCACCGGTTTCAGCTTCGTAATCTTCGACCCCATCGTGTGCACGATGCGCCATCCGCCCGACAGTGTGCCGAGTCCGATTGCCGCATGAGCCGTCAAGACAACCCACAAGGGGATGTCTGGAAGTTTTCCACCCGGCGCAGCCTGTACTAGATTCCCTGCCACGAGCGCGAGCGTGATGATGCCCATAGTCTTCTGCGCGTCGTTGCCGCCATGTCCAAGCGAGAAGGCCGCCGCCGAAAAGAGCTGGCCGCGCCGGAAAGTCTTATCCACATTGCTCGGCGACCAGCGACGGAAAATCCAATAGACGCTGACCATGAAGATGAAGCCAAGGAGCATGCCTAGCAATGGCGAGGCGACGATGAAGGCGAGCGTCTTGATCCAGCCCGAAGAGATGAGGAGTCCGCCGCTGATGCCTTTGTGTGCAGTGATGGCCGCGCCCGCGTAGCCTCCGACCAGTGCGTGCGAGCTTGAAGTGGGAAGTCCCAACCACCATGTAATCAGATTCCAGATGATTGCGCCGAACAATCCCGCTAACAGAACATAAAGACGCATATCTGCATCAACCAGATTGATGTTGACCAGATCGCCGCCGATGGTCTTGGCGACGCGCGTGCCGAGAATGGCGAAGGCTGCGAAGTTGAAGAAGGCCGCCCAGATGACGGCGATGCCTGGCGAGAGGACGCGGGTCGAGACGACTGTTGCAATCGAATTGGCCGCGTCATGGAAACCGTTGATGTAGTCGAAGACGAGCGCGACGAAGATGATTAGGATGACGAAGCCAAGTGTAACGGTCATAAGAGTCAGTTATGAATTTTGAATTTTGAGTTTTGAATTTTGAATTGAGAACAATTCCGCCTTCTTTAATTCAAAATTCAAAACTCAAAATTCATAACTACTTAAGTGTGCTTGATAATCACGCTCTCGATAATGTTGGCGACGTTTTCGCAACGGTCAACGGCGGCTTCCAGCTTCTCGTAGATGTCTTTCCACTTGATGACGTTCAAAGGGTCTGGCGAATGGCGAAATAGCTCAGCGATGGCCTTGTAATAGATTTCGTCGCCCTCGTTCTCAAGCCTGTGTAACTCGACAAGGCGCGCCGTGATGCCGTTCGGCTTCGAGAGCATCGAGACGACCTCGTGCAGCTCGACGGCCATGCGCTCGATGACGCTGGCGAAGCTGCGCGCATGCGGCGTGCTTTCCTGCACATGGTACATGACCATCACGCGCGCCACGTCGTCAATCAAATCAACTATGTCGTCAAGCGCGCCCGACAAGGTGTAAATATCTTCGCGGTCGAATGGCGTGATGAAAGATTTGTTGAGACGTGTCGAAATCGAATGCGTCAGGTCGTCGCACTCGTGCTCGATGGCCTTGATGCGCTTGAGATGCTCGCTCTTGTCGCCGTCCTTATCGTTGAGCATCTCGACCAGAGCGCGCGCCGCATCGTAGATGTACGAAGTCATCTGTGAAAAGAAAGAGAAGTATTGCTCCTCTTTGGGAAGTAGGCTGAAGCGTGCCATCGAATGCTGTCAACTCCGAAGCCGAATTAAGATGTAAGAGAGTAGGCAATATAGTCGAACCCGTAACGGGTTGTCTATACGGAAACCGAACTGATGCTCGAATGTCCTTAAAGATGCCAGACCAAGCGCGCCTTCGCTTCTTGTCGCATCTCCCGCCTTCGTCGTATGCTCCAACGCGACGGAAGAAGGATTTTGAGTTTTGAATCTTGAGCTTCGAGTTGAAGTTGCTGGATTTGATAAGTTGCCACCAGCACGAGCTTGGTGAACTTGGGTTTGAATAAAACCAATAAAAGTTGATGTCAACGAGATTAGATTCTTCGATGACGGAAAAAAAATATTTCGCACAGGTCGTTGACCTGCTCCTATTGGAAGCTGAAGCCATTCGTTTGACGACGACGAGGCTCGACCGCGCGCAGGTTGAGCGCGCCGTCACGCTCCTCAAGGATTGTCGCGGGAAAGTCGTCTTCGTCGGCGTCGGCAAATCCGGCAACATCGCAGAAAAGATCGCCGCGACGATGACGAGCACCGGAACGATTGCCGTCTATCTGCACCCGTCGGACGCCCTACACGGCGGGCTTGGCATAGTCACTTCCGAAGATGTTGTCGTCGCTTTGAGCAATAGCGGCGAGACGGACGAGTTGCTGACGATGCTTCCATACCTGAAGCATCGCCATGTGCCGATCATTGCCTTAATCGGAAACGTCAATTCGACTCTGGCGAAAAACGCAAATGTCGTTCTTGATTCTTCTGTGGACCAGGAAGCCTGCCCGCTCAACCTGGCCCCGACGACGAGCACGACCGTCGCCCTCGCCGTCGGCGATGCGCTAGCCATGACCTTGATGCAGGTCAAAGGATTAACGGTTGACGATTTCGCGCTCAATCATCCGGCGGGACGCATCGGCAAGCGTTTGACGATCAGGGTCGCAGACCTGATGCACAGCGGGAAAGAGAATCCGACCATCGGCGAGACGGCTCAGTGGCTCGAAGTCGTCGCGGCTCTGACGCGCTGGGGGTTGGGCGGGGTCAATGTCGTGGACGAAGAGGGGCATCTCTCAGGCTTCATCACGGATGGGGATTTGCGACGCGCGCTACAGAAGATAGAGATGAGCGAGCTGGCGCATTTAGAGTGCAGCTCGATTATGACGCGCAACCCTGTCGTCGCACGGCCAGAGATGCTGGCTTACGAGGCGCTGCGTCTGATGGAAGATCGTCCAAGGCAAATTGCGGTGCTGCCGGTCGTAAATGCAGAGAGGGTTCCGGTCGGCCTGATTCGCCTGCATGATATTGTGCGCAGTGGGTTGTCATAAGGAGAAAGCAATGCTCAAGCGTGTGCGTGGAATTCTTTTCAGTTTAATCATCACGGGCTGCCTCGCCATAACTAGCTCGACCGCTTTCGCTCAATCACAGAACGCGACGCGAGCAAGAGAAGTGAAGGCATCTACGGCAGCGGCGGAAGTGACCGTGACGCTCAACGAACAGTTCTTCAATCAGCTTCTCGAAGCCATCTTCACGCGCTTGAATGCTCCGCGTTATCCGCTCTCTTTGACGCGCGCAGACAGGAAAGATGAGGAGAGAGTTACGGCAGCATTGAAAGTGCCTTCGTTCAGTCTCTCGCACGCGAGCGCGCGGATGGATAGTTGCGAGAGCGAGGTCGTGCTTGAGCGCGAGATGAGCGGCGTTAGAACGCAAGTGCGTTTCGAGAAAGGGCGCGTGGTTGCGCCGCTCGCTTTCCGTGGCAACTACAACATGGCTCTCATCGGCTGCATCACTTTTCAGGGCTGGGCGGACACCTATATCAATCTAAACTTCGACCGGGAGCGGCAAGTCCTGACGGCGCGCGTCACGGTCTCAGACATACATCTTAATAACATCCCATCATTGGCAAGTGGCGCGCTCTTGCGCATAGTTCAAAACTCGATTGATAGCCGCATCAACCCGATAGAAATTTTGCAGGCCACACAAGTTTCCACACGGCTCCCCATCACAGGCTCAGGCGGCGCGCTTCGCATGCGCGCCACAGAGATTCGCCCCGAAGTTGTACCCGGAGCTTTGACCTTGCATATCTTTTACGAGTTCGCGCCCGCGGAATGAAGAGCAAGGATGAAGGCGGAAGGATGAAAGAAAAGAAGAATGGTTATTAACTAACCCTTCATCCTTCATCCTTGCTCTTCTTAGACTTGAGAATGAAGAGGCTGCTTTTTTTCTGCCTCAAGGTTCCTGACTTCCATCACTCCATTCGCGCCGACAATCTCCCAGGCCGTTCTTTGCCTGAGCAATTTAGTCATCAACGCGGCATGAAGAATGTGGCCGCTCTTGTGTGCGGTGACGCGACCCTTAATCGGCATCCCGAGCAGGGCAAGGTCGCCGATGATGTCAAGAATTTTGTGGCGGACGAACTCGTTTGCAAAGCGCAAGCTCGTCTTGTTGAGCATTCCATCCGAAGTGAGAACGATGGCGTTATCCAATGACCCGCCGCGAATCAGGTTCGCGCGCCGCAAGGCTTCTATCTCTTCGGTAAAGCCGAACGTGCGCGCGGCTGCGATCTCGCGCCCGAACGAGCCGTTGCTGATGTCTATCTGAAAATGCTGACGGCTGATGAGCGGATGAGGGAAGTCAATCAGGCAGTCAATCTGGTAAGAATCGGCAGGCTCGATGCTAATCCAACGGTCGCGCTGTTCGATTGCAACTCTCTCACGCACCATCAAGCAGCGACGAGCCACCGCCTGTTCAATAACTCCCGCCCGCTCGATCATCTCCGTGAACGCTTCAGCCGAGCCGTCCATGATAGGAATTTCGAGGTTGTCAACTTCGATGAAAGCATTGTCCACGCCTCCGCCGCGCAGCGCGGCCAGGAGATGCTCGACCGTCGAGAGCATCACGCCCGTTCTCATCAAGGTCGTCGCATAAGAGCAGTGAGCGACCCATTCGACGCTCGCGGGAATCTCAAAGCCCCCGAGGTCTGTGCGGATGAAGACATAGCCCGTGTCGGGCGGCGCAGGCCGAAGTCGAACCTTGACAGGCACAGCCGTATGCAAGCCGATGCCGCTCGTCTCAATCGGGGTGGCGAGTGTTGTTTGTTTGATCAAAAGTTTCAGCCCGAACCTTTCTCAATCGTCGTGAGCGCGGACGACTCTTCCCGCTGTTCGCTAGAGCGACAATTCTTTTGCAATGCCTGTGCCCGGAGAAGCATGCCAAATTTATTAGCATTATAGCCGTAAGTCTTCTGGACCTGTTGCGCTAAAGCCACGACCTAGCATCTACAGTGGTGCCCGGACGCCACACGAAGAGTGACAAATATTTCTTTGAGTTGTGATTCATCCGCTCCAAATTTTCCGCGTTAATTAGGTGAAGAGTAACGGGGAGTGGTCGTTGTCGGGTCTGAATTATTACTGGGAGCTTGAAGGAGAGAAGAGATATGAGTGTGGCTGTGACGCCGGACAATATTATGCAACTGGGTTTGGGTTTCTGGGCCTCGAAGACGCTCATGAGCGCAGTGGAAGTGGGCCTGTTCACGGAGCTTGCCAAAGGAGCTATGCCAGCAGAGGCCATTGGCGAGCGACTCGATCTGCACGCGCGAAGCTTACGCGATTTTCTGGATGCGCTCGTTTCGCTCGGGCTTCTTGAGCGAGACGCCGTAGGTCGCTACAGTAACAAGCCAGAAGCGGACATGTTCCTTGATCGCGCCAAGCCGTCATACCTCGGCGGCATGTTCGAAATGGCAAATGCTCGCCTCTACACATATTGGGGATCGCTCACAGAAGCTTTAAGAACGGGGCGACCGCAGAACGAAGCAAAAAGCGGCGGCAATTTATTTGCAGAGTTGTACGCAGAGCCTGAGCGGCTCGAAGGTTTCTTAAGCGCGATGACCGGACTCAGCCTCGGCGCAGGCCGCGCCATCGCAGAGAAGTTTCCCTGGAGCGACTACAAAACTTTCATAGATGTCGGCGCGGCTCAAGGTGGCGTGCCGGTGCAAATAGCTCTGGCGCATCCGCATCTCACGGGCGGCAACTTTGATCTTCCGGCTGTTGGACCAATCTTTGAGAGATACGTTGCCGGTCACGGTCTTGCAGATCGTCTGCGCTTTTATCCGGGCGATTTCTTTAACGACAAACTGCCTTCGGCAGACGTGCTCGTGATGGGGCACATCCTGCACGACTGGAATCTGGAGGAGAAGCGTCTGTTGTTGAAGAAGGCTTACGATGCTCTTCCAAAAGGCGGTGCGCTCATCGTGTTCGAGGCTTTGATTGACGATGAAAGACGAAAGAATGTGTTTGGACTGTTGATGAGCTTGAACATGCTGATTGAGACGCCGGGAGGGTTCGATTACACGGGAGCAGACGGCGCGGCCTGGATGCGCGAGGCTGGCTTTAGCCGGACGCACGTCGAGCATCTCGTCGGGCCGGATTCGATGGTCATCGGATTTAAATAATGCCCCGTTAGTTTGAGCAGGGGTAATCTACAGGTCAGGGCTTTTCAGCGCGCGAACACATTGTTCGTTAAGCTGAAAAGCCCTGACTAAGTTTGCAGTGAATTTAAGAGGGATGGACAGGAGAGACATGATAAAAAGAGAAACTCGTTCTCCGCCATATTTTTATACTACATGTAAAGTGTCGCCACTTAATGGTTGTGACGGCGCACCGCTTGGACGACTTCCATTTCCTTATCAAGTGCTAATCTTCCAACCCAGGATTTTGTCACTATACCTGTGCATGTACTGCTTTGTGGTTGTGGGGTCGTCAGGTTAAAAAAACAAGCTAGGAAATTTTGGCGCATGATCTAGTTGTTTGCCGGGCTTCTTATCAACGGGTATCTCCCTCATGGGATCATTAGGGTCTGGGCGTACCAAGTTTCCTCTAAACCAGAGAGTTCCATTATTGAATCCTACGATATCAACGGAAAAAAACAGTTCAGATAGGTTTGCATCCACACCATACTGATTAAGAATCTCTGAAGTCCGATTCCACGACTGGTCAGTCACCGTAAGCTCAACCTCACCACCTGGCTGTAGAGCTTCAGGATTCAACTGCCTTGAGGGTGTCAGCTCTATACTGTATAAGGGAGTTCCGGTCGGAGGTTTAATGTACAGATAAGCTGTTATCTTAAGGACGGGCTTGTCGGAGATGTTGCGCACTCTCACCTTGACCCGCCGATACCATTCATCCTTATCTTGAAACTTTACAGTGTCGAATCCTTCGCCATTTCTCCTTCTGCGCTTTACTTGAATTTTTCCTTTAACAGATTGCTCGCTCACTTTGAGATCAACTAACTCCAGAGGTTCATTGAGATGTCTTTCGATGTCCAACGACTTCTCGGGTTCCTGTGAAACTCGCTTGGACGCGACTTTGCTGGAGGCAAACATAAAACCCACCGCGAAGAGGGCTATCAGAGTAATAAACAGTCTCGTTATTTTGGTGCGCATCATCGTGAATCTCCTATATGCCTGATGGCATTTGAAGTTGAGGGAGGAGATGCTGTAGCACAATGCAGCACATTTGGTGTCTTCGGTGAAAGCAACTGCCTGTAGCAAGCTGCGGTGTGACAATCATCGCTCTGGAAAATAGGGTGGAGGAGAAAAGTTTTGACGTGAGACTCACGCGCGCTCGTGGAAGACAAGCCACGCCGGTTAATCAATGGTGTAGTCCTGAGCGATTGGATTATCAAACGCCTGCATTTAATTTGTCAACGATATCCCTTGTGGACAAGTCTGTGTCTGTTGTCAAAATAGAGGAGCTAAGTATGGCTGAAATTTTTAGACAAGACGGCGGAAAAAATTTCTCGCTCAAGTCAGATTCTTATCCATAAAGACTGAAGGGCGGGTTCTGAGCATACCGACTACATCAAGCTCAAACTTTATCCATCCTGCTCATCCTCTCCATCCCTGTTTGAATTCTCATCGCATAAACTGACCCACTACCCTCAAGCGAAGTCACTTGTCAGAAGAGCACGTCTTTCCTTATCATCAATTTCAAATGGCAACTAAAAAAGCTACGACGCCGACAGCGCCGACCGAGCGGGTCTATCTGATAGATTCGATGTCGCACATCTTCCGCGCCTACTTCGCGCCGATGCAGGGGCGCATGGACCCTCTGACCAATTCGCAGGGGCAGGTCACGCAGGCCGTCTTTGTCTTCACAAACATGCTCAGAAAACTTCTCTCGGACGAAAAGCCGCACTACATCGCTGCGGTCTTCGAGTCCGGCGAAAAAACTTTCCGTCACGAGACGTTCACAGATTACAAAGCGCATCGCGCAGAGATGCCCGAAGATTTGTCTTCACAGATTCCTTACATCATACGCGTCTGCGAGGTCTATAACATTCCGATTCTGAACGCGCCAGGTTTTGAGGCGGACGATGTTATCGGAACGCTCGCCGTGCAGGCTGCGGAAAAAGGTTTGCAAGCCGTCATCGTCTCGAACGACAAAGACATGTGCCAGCTCGTCCGCGACCCTCATGTTATCTGCATGCGACAGAACTCGCAGAACGTGAAGCGCAAAGAGCCTGTGCCGCCTATCGAGTGGTGCGACGAGGTCTGGGTTGAAAATAAGTTTGGCGTGCCGCCGACGCGAATCATTGACCTGCTCGGGTTGATGGGTGATTCGGTTGATAACATTCCAGGCGCGCCCGGCATCGGCGCGAAAGGCGCTGTCCAGTTGGTCAAACAGTTCGGCTCGATTGAGAACGCGCTGGACCATTGGGAAGAGGTCAAGCATAAGACTTATCGTGAATCGTTGCGCGATAACCGCGCCCTCATCCTGCAATCGAAAGAGCTGGCGACCATCCGCACGGATGTCAACATTGACCTCGACCTTGACAGGCTGCGTTGCCGCGCGCCAGACCGCGCAGCCGCCTATCAACTCTTCCGCGAACTGGAGTTTCAAGCTCTGACGCGCGAGTTCGCTGATGCCGCGACAACCCCGGAAGGCAACACGGTTGCCCCGCATCGCTACCGCATCATACGCAAGCGCGCCGAGCTTGATAGTTTAGTTCGCGGGTTATGGGAAGCAGAGCATTGGGGCTTTGCGATTGCGGAATCTGGAATGCGGAATGCGGATTCGGAAGAGCAGGAGACAGGCAGCAGGAGCAGGAAGCGGGATAAAGAGAGTGAGACAGACTCGTCCCCACCTCTTGTCCCCGTTCTTCCCAACCAGCAAGCTGTCGTAGGCATCGCAATCTCGACTGCCCCGGGAGTTGCAGCTTACGTTGACCTTGAAAATTTCGAGGAAGGGTTTGAGGCCGCCGTTGCGCCGCTTCGTGATGTGCTCTCAAACGGCCTGCTCTCGAAATCCGTCTATGACCTGAAACGCGCTGTCGCACTGCTTGCGCCACTCGATATTGAACCGGAAGGTGTCGCGGATGACACGCTGCTCGCCGCGTACCTGCTCGACCCGATTCGCAGTAAGTATGAGCTGGCGGATTTAGCGCGCGAGGCCATCGGAACAGATGGCGCGGGCGGCGCACCTGAAGGTTGGACTGAGGCGCAATGGCGTGCGGCTGAAGCCGCCGACCTGACTGCACAGACCGCTCATGTGTTGCACGGACGGCTCCTCGAACAGGGACTCGAAGCCATTTATAACGAGATGGAACTGCCGCTCGCGCCACTGCTCTATCGCATGGAGCGCGCGGGGCTGAAGGTTGATACGAAAGTTTTGCAGGAGTTGTCAGCGTATCTCGGCGCGGAGCTTCAAAAGCTGACCGAGAAAATCTACAAAGTCGCCGGGCGCGAATTCAAAATCAATTCACCCAAACAGGTCGGCGATGTTCTCGAAGAGTTGAATATCAGCTCGGGGCGCAAGACTTCGACGGGAAGAGTTTCGACCAGCAAGGCCGTGCTCGAAGAGTTGGCGCAAAGCTTTGAACTGCCACGCCTCATCATCGAATACCGCGAGCTTGATAAATTGAAGACCGTTTACACGGATTCTCTTCCGGCGCAGATTGCCGAAGACGGTCGCATTCATGGGCAGCTCAATCAAACAGTGACGGCGACAGGAAGATTGTCTTCGAGCGAGCCGAATCTCCAAAATATTCCGATTCGCACCGAGCTTGGCCGTCGCATCCGCCGCGCGTTCGTCGCCGAGAAAGGCAACAAGCTCATCTCCGCTGATTACTCGCAACTGGAGTTGCGCCTGCTCGCGCACGTCACGCATGATCCGGTCATGCTCGATGCGTTTCAGAAAGATGACGACATCCACGAGCGCACCGCCCGCCTTGTCTTCAATGCCAAGACGAAAGAGGAGCTGAAAGAGGCTCGTCGCTTCGCCAAGATTGTCAACTTCGCCATCGCTTACGCCATCGAACCCTTCGGGTTGTCGCAGCGCGTCGGCATCTCGCGCAAGGAAGCTAAGAAGGTGATTGACGATTATTACGAGACCTACAAAGGCGTGCATCGCTTCATGGAAGAGGTGCCGGAAAAAGCGCGCGAGCTTGGCTATGTTCGATCAATCTACGGTCGCATCCGCCCTATTCCGGGGATCAACGACCGCAACGGCAACGTTCGCGCACGCGCAGAGCGAGAAGCAATTAACCATCCGATTCAGGGAAGCGCAAGCGACATCGTCAAGCTCGCCATGCTTCGCGTTGATGAAGCCGTCAAGCGCGAGGGTTTGAAGGCGCGGATGCTGATGCAGGTGCATGACGAAATTCTGATGGAAGCTCCGAAGGCTGAGGCCGAGAAGGTGGCCGAACTCCTGCGGCGCGAGATGGAAGGCGCTGTCGAACTCGATGTTCCTCTCAAAGTCGAAGTCGGCATCGGCGACAACTGGATGGACGCGAAGTAGTGAAAAGTTAATAGTGAATAGTGAATAGTTAAAAACGACTTTTCACTTTTCACTTTTCACTTTTCACTTTTTCACTAAGGCATGTCTAAGAAAAGAAACGAACAGCGTGTTCATGAAGATGGCGAGGTCGTTTACCGTCGGATCGCTCCAGGTGTGGGTGATGAGTCTGCGAAACCCAACGGTGCGAAGCGTCGGCGCGTGACTCTGACTGCGCATCTCGCGCCAGCTTTGAAGATGGCTATCGTCGGATTCACGCTCCTGCTCGCGCTCGTTCTCCTGCTCGGTTATCTGAGCGTGCGGAAATTGGACGAGGTCGGCGACAAGATTCTTGAAGACGAAAGACGGCACACAGGGATACTCGGCTTCGTGCTGGAGCTGCGGTTGGCGACAACCAAGCTGGACAACGAAGCGCGGGCGCGCGGGCGCAAGCTCGGCGAGACGCCGGATGCAACCCGCCCGCTCTTTGATGCTCCATTGAGTAAAGCGCGCGATGAGGTCAAGACACTGCTGCTCAGATTAGCCTCGCCGCCATATTCTGAGGATGAAAAATGGCGCAGCCTGCTCGCGCATCTCGCTGCGTTCGCTCAGGCGACCGAAGACCCGGATGCCTATTCGCGCGAAGGCTACGTCAAGTTCCACGATGCGGATAATGAGCTGGACAATCTTCTGAAAGAGACGCGGCGCGAGCAGGACGAGATTCTCTTAGCGAGCGAGCAGCTCGAACATGCGGCTGCTCGCAGGATTTATGTGATGACGACGATTGCGCTCTTGATGGGCGCGCTCGTCGCCGCTTACACGATACGCGAGATGCAGCGTCGCTTTCGTCAGGTGCGCGAGAGCATGCAAGAGGCACGGCGCGAGCGCGAGTTTAGCTCGCAGATGCTCGAAGGAATGGTCTCGGCTGTCGCGGCCATTGACTCGAACGACCGTATCCTCAGCGCCAACCATGCCTTCTTTCAAATCTTCCCCGAAGCCAAAATCGGCGATTCGGTTCACAATAAATTCTCTTCGCCCGACGCGATGAAGATGCTTGAGGCTGCCGTCTCTTCCCGAATTGAGCATTCAACCTATCGCGGTCGCTGGGTCTGCGACGAAGAGACGCCAAACTGCGCGAACAAGAGCTTCGATGTTTACTCTTCGCCGCTCAAGATTAGTGAAGGTGAAGGGCAGATCGTAACGCTCGTTGACGTGACCGAAGCTGCCGAGTCCGAGAGCAGAATGAGAAGAACGGAAGCTTTGACGGCGATGGGGCAGGCCGTCGCACAAGTTGCCCATGAGATTAAGAATCCTCTGGGTAGCATTCGCTTAGGCGTCTCAATGCTCAGAGACACGAGCACGGATGAAGAATCTCTGAGCACGATTGATCTGGTCGAGCGCGGCATCAACCACTTGAACAAGCTCGTGGTTGACGTGACGCAGTTTTCTCGGCAACGTCCACTTGAAATATCGCGCGTCGAGATGCATCCCCTCATTGATTCGAGCCTGGAGTTGGTCACGGACGTTATTCAGGAGAAGCACGCCCGGATCGAAAAGCATTACACGAGCGAGCCTCTAGTGGGAGAATGGGACGCGGATCAACTCAGGCAGGTCTTCGTCAATCTCATCGCCAACGCAGTTGACGCAAGCGATGAAGGCTCGCCCGTGATTATCTCAACCGAACGAGTCAATCTTGAGCGCACAGTTGCCGGAGAAGGAAACGGAAATCAGACAGGCGACAAGACGCGAGCCGCAGCGCGCATCATCGTCGAAGACAAAGGCGTCGGGATGGACGAGCGGGCGCGCGCGCGCATCTTCGAGCCTTTCTTCACCACGAAGAAACGCGGCACGGGTTTGGGCCTGGCAATCGTCAAACAGATCGTCGAACAGCACAAAGGCACGATCTCAGTCGAAAGCTCACAGGGCAAGGGAACGCGATTTACTATTGACTTACCGATGAAAATTTAATGAATGAGACTCTTAAGATTTCCAGCCGACGAAGCTAATCGAAAAAGAGTCTAAATAATTCAATGATTCAATGATTGGAAGACTCTGCGCGCCGCTTCGATAGTCTTGTCGAGGATTTCATCTGTATGAGCAAGACCGATAAACGCGGCCTCGAATTGCGAGGGCGCGAGATAAACGCCTTCATCTAACATCGCGTGAAAGAACTTGCCATAAAGCTCGCGGCTGGCTTTGGTGGCCGAGGTCCAATTTGTGACCGGCTTGTTTGTGAAGAAGCTGGTCCACATCGAGCCGACGCGATTCGTCACGGTCTCGATTCCTGCATCGCGCGCTGCTTCTCTCATTCCTTTGGATAAACGTTCGCCTGCGCGCTCCAATTGCTGATAGACGGAAGCGTCGCGCAGTCGTTTCAAGGTCGCAAGTCCGGCTGTCATCGCCAGAGGATTGCCGGAGAGAGTTCCAGCCTGATAGATGCTTCCGGCGGGCGCGATATTGTTCATAATCTCGCGGCTCGCGCCGTAAGCTCCGACGGGAAGACCGCCGCCGATAATCTTGCCAAGCGTTGTGATGTCGGGGCTGATATTGTAAAGCTCCTGCGCCCCGCCGCGTGCGAGCCGAAAGCCCGTCATCACTTCGTCGAAGATGAGAAGAGCATCATTCTTCTTCGTCACTTCACGAACACTTTGCAAGTAACCTTCCTGCGGTGGAACGCAGCCCATGTTGCCGACGACAGGTTCGATGATGACGGCGGCGATGTCAGCGCCATGCTCGTCGAAAGCCTCTTCGAGAGCCGTCACGTCGTTGTAAGGAACTGTGATCGTGTTCTCGGCGACTGAGGCGGGAACGCCGGGGCTGTCAGGCAAGCCGAGCGTGGCAACGCCTGAGCCTGCTTTGACCAAAAGGCTATCGCCGTGACCGTGATAGCAGCCCTCGAATTTGACGAGCTTGTTGCGACCCGTGACCCCGCGCGCCAGCCGAATCGCAGACATCGTTGCTTCCGTGCCGCTATTGACCATGCGTACCATCTCGATTGAAGGCACGGCGTCAATAATCTCTTCGGCGACTTCCAACTCCAACTCGGTCGGCGCGCCGTAGCTTGTGCCGCGCGCGAGAGCTTCACGGAGCGCGTTCAAGACCTCTTCGTCGGCGTGGCCCAGAATCATCGGCCCCCAGGAGCCGACATAATCAATGTAGGTGCGACCGTCAACATCCGTCATCGTCGCGCCCTTTGCGCTCTGGATGAAGCGCGGCGTTCCGCCGACTCCGCGAAAGGCGCGGACGGGCGAGTTGACTCCGCCGGGAATCAATTCAACGGCTCGCTCAAACAATATGGCCGAGCGCGTCGGCTCATCTCTTTGTGGTCTGCTCATAAAAATTATTCTCGCTGCAACACGGATTTGAAATCAGGAAGCGGTTGCCACGCTCTTGCATACTCGTAGCAACCGCTTCGTTCTAAATCACAAATTACTTGCCGGTTCAGCCTTGCGGAATGTTCAATTCGTCGCCCGGATGAATCACGGACTGTGGTGTTTGCATTTTGTCGCGGTTGGCGTAGAAGATTTCCATGTAGCGGTTGCCGTCGCCCAAGTGATGCTGTGCGATGCGCCAGAGCGAATCGCCCGGCTGGACCTTGTAGGTCTGTGTTGCCGCAGCTTGTCCCTGACTGTCGTCAACCGTGATGTCCGCCGAGAGGTCGCCATAATTGGCGTCGGCTTCTTTGATCTTATCCCAGACTTTGTTCTTGGCATCTTCGGACGGGACAACGGCAATGACTACCAGCTTGCCATCCTCCACATGAAGATTCTGAACGCGTCCGCCCTCTTGATCGAGCGTGTTGAGGGCATTCTCGTACTTCGTTTTGAGTTGATTGAACTGATCCACATTTTCTTGGGCCTTGGCGACGCCAGTGCCGAACATTTGATCGAAGATTCCCATCGCTTAATCCTCCTAACAAGATTGCGCGCTGACGGCCTTCCGAAGACCAGCGCGAGAGCACCAGAGGTTTTGGTTAATGGAGCGGCGTTGATTATACTTGAAACCTCAACCTCTGCAAACGTCCCGCACAGACTAACGGATAGTAAATAACTGTTTCGCCGTCGCCTCGCAGAAAGAAGAGACCCGCATGAGAAAAATCTACGCCATCTCGCTTCTGCTGCTTGTCATGACTATCGCTAATCTGGCCTGTAGCAAAAGCGGTGCGGCTTCGCTCTCGCCAGAGGACAAATACAAACTTTACTACGCTTCCTTCATGACCAATGATAAGGAGACGATGAAAGATGTCATCAAGCGCACCGGGATTGGGAATGGCGATAGCTCAATTCCCAATCACGAGTTCTACATCTCTTTCATTGATTGGATGAAAACGGATGCGGGGAGCAAGTTTATGCAAAGCCTTCACTCGCCCGACGATGCGCGCGATTATTTGAGCAAGAACATGCCCAGGTGAGGGGAAGAATTCTGCGAAGGAAGAACGAAGAGGTCTCTTTTCGTCCAGCTTTACAATCGCTCAAGGCTCGCGCGCGGCTCGACCGTGATGGAGCGAAAGCTGGACATCCGCACAAGACCGGGCGCAGCGCCCTTCGGCTTCGAGATAAATTTGCGTTGCGTGTAATGCACGTCAACTTTGGCGTCGCGTCTGGCCTGACTGTAAGCGGCGGCCAACTGTGCGGCTTCGATAACGGTGCGGTGCGGAATCTCTGCGCGCGTCGAGTTGCGGACGATGACGTGTGAGCCTGGATAATCGGCTGCGTGCAGCCAGAGGTCGTGAGGGCGGGCAATGCGAAATGTCAGATGATCGTTATCGCGCGCCTGACGCCCAACCAGAATCTCGTAACCATCTGAGGAACGGAAGCGGCGTGCGCCCGGAATGTGATCGGAAGATTTTTGTCGCGCCGCTGACTTCTTCTCCGGCCTCTTCTCCCCGCCGAATGTCTGAAGCGCGGCTTCGTCTTCTTCACGGATGATGCTCTCAAGCTCGGCCTCTCTGGCGCGAAGTCCTTCCAACTCTTTCTTGATTCTCTCTAATCGCGCTTCTATCTCTTGCGCGGCACGCTTGGCTTTTGCGTAGCGAGAGAAACGCGCTTGCGCCTCTTCCTGCAAGCTCTTGTTCTCGTCCACATTGATTTCGATGATGGGCGCGTCGTCAGCGTAATAGTCCTTGAGCCTGGCTATGTTTCCATGTCGTTCTGCGCTCCCGATATTGGCGAGCAGCAGGTCTCCGATGCGTTTATGCTCCGCAGCGTCGCCGTGTTCGCGCAGGTCTGAGGCAAGACGGCGCTTGAGCTTTTCACGCTGCGCTATTTCTCTCAGTAGCTGGGCGCGGGCTTGAGAGGCGAGTGCGGCAAAGGCGCGTTTCTTTTCCAGCGCGCGATAGTAATCGTCTGCGGCTTCAGACCATGTGCTGGACAGCCCGCGCTCGAAAGGGTTTTGTTTCGGAGTGACATCTGATGGAGGCGTGGAAGGTGGTTGATAACGCTCGCCCGTCTGTTGACCTTCGCCGCGCGGCGGGCGCAAGGTGTCAATGATAAATCCGCGCTCGTCCAGCAGAAGAAGATTCGCGGCTCTTCCGGTCAGTTGCGCGACGAGTGTGCGAGCGCACGCGTTTCCGATTTCGTCCCGCGCGTCGAATGAGAATCGCACGATGCGGTCGGATGCATCTTTGACCAACGAGATAAGAGTAGCGCCGCCGAGTTGTTTGCGCAGCACGAGGGCGAAAGGCGTCGGCGCGAGAGACTGTTTCTCAAGCTCGCGCAAACGTCGCTCAATAAAATAGATTCGAGGCTCCGATGGTTCGACGCTCAGGAAGAGATAATGTCCATCGCCCGGACGAAAATCAACCGCGAGCGCCAGGCGCGACAACACGAATATCTTACCGAAAGCGCGACCCACGAGCGCAGGCGCAATCTCTTCGACGATTCTTTGGATGATTTGATCGTTCACTGTCGAATGCAAAATGCAAAATTAAAAATGCAAAAGCAAGGAGACAAAGTGCGCGTCCTCACTTTTGCATTTTACATTTTTAATTTTGCATTCTCAGTCTTTGACGACCACTGTCCCTGAGAGATGATCGTGTGCGGTGCGGCCTTCGACATCAAAGAGCGCATAGAGAATGCCTAAGCCCGCCGTCAAGAGAGAGAGGAGATAAAGAATTGCGCGCCCAACCGATTGCTTCGTGGTCGGCGGCAAGCCCGTTTCCGCGTCCACCGCGCGCAGAGAGAAGAGAGACATGCCCCACGTGCGCCCCGCCAGAGCCGTCGCTGCGGTCAGGTAGAGAAATGCGACGATGGCGACGATGCCGCCCATCGAAGCCTTCACGCGCCAGTCAGACCAGTTGCCGTTGGTCAGCTCGATAATTGCTGCAAACGGGGAAGAGGCGAAGGCCACGACCAGAAGGTCTATCAGGCTACCAACGGTGCGCGAGATAAAGGGCGCGCGGTCGTCGTAAAACTCTTCGAGAGCGACTTCGCTCGTTTTCTCTTCAGAGAGAACGTCGGGCGTAGTTTCTATCACCTTTTCAGCCGTAACTTTCGCAGGCTTCGGTTTGCTCGCCGGAGGCGCAACGACAGCAGGCGCAACGACGGCGTCGGGTGTGGCGACCTTCGTTGTAGTTGGAGCGGGAACGACGGCAAGCGGGCGCTCTCTCAGCGGCTCAGAAGTTT
>Ga0182001_10000041_pt1 | contig 31149 bp, 21 predicted proteins | sample BulsoiFelSFmetaG_FD_120485 | JGI IMG/M metagenome (GOLD analysis project Ga0182001, IMG submission 120485) | Bulk soil microbial communities from Mexico - San Felipe (SF) metaG | ecosystem: Environmental > Terrestrial > Soil > Agricultural land | place: Mexico: San Luis Potosi | collected... | reverse complement strand
GTTTGAAATCGAGCGTGTCGGTCTGCGAGATTCGGTAATTACTGTTGGCAGCGGTGGTATAGACCGTCACAGCTTTCCCCTCGACCACAGGCGGCGCTGCGGTTTCAGCCGGTTGAATATTTACCGCGCGTGATAGTTGGCTTTTGGCCAGGACCAATGCGGAAGATGAAGCTACCAGAAACTTGCGACGGTCTATTTTCATAATCGCTGACTTTACCACAGATATGTAGGAAGAGGGTCAAGACAGCACGGGCGCACATGGGCTTTCACAGAGAGCCATCATTTCGCGCGCGGGTCCATCTTGACCACGAGTTGTTGAGTGTAGGACTTTCCCTCGACCGTGAGCTTGACAGTATAGATTCCGGCAAGCACTGCGGGCCTGCGCCCGCCGAATTCGTCACCGCCACCTCCACGCGGGCTGCGGTCCTGGGGCGGCGTCGGACGCAAGTCCCACACCCAGCGATGCATTCCTGCGGTCGTCGGCAAAGGCTCAGGCGCACGTACCCAGAAGGCCGGGATGCTGAGGGTCTCAGGATTCACCTGCGGCGTTTTGTCCTCACTCGAATAACGGCGGACGAGCGCGCCAGACTGGTCGAGTATTTCCAGTACAACAGGGCCGGAAGCTGCCGCCTTGAGGTAATAGTCTATGACAGCGCCGTAGGGCGCGTTCTCAGCAAGCGGCTCGTCGCGAGGCTGCGGCGTGCCGTTCTCGCTCGGCTGCGGCAAACTAAAGGTCTCGGCAGGGCGGAACAGGTGCGCGCGGGCTTTGACGACCTCGCTGGTGAGCTGGCGCAGCGGGGTGATGTCGTCGAGCACCCAGAAGCCGCGCCCGTGTGTGGCGACGATTAGATCATCATCATGAATAACCAGGTCACGCATGGAAACCGGCGGCAAGTTGAGTTGTAAAGATTGCCAGTGGTCGCCGTCATCAAACGAGACGTAAACGCCGAGTTCTGTTCCGGCGAAGAGCAACCCCTGTCGCTCGGTGTCTTCCTTGACTGTCTGCATGTAAACGCCCGGAGGCAAGCCGTCAGTAATTTTCTGCCAGGTCTTTCCTCCATCGCGCGTGCGGTATATGTAAGGCTCGTAGTCTTCGAGGCGATGCCGATCAATCGCGGCATAAGCTTCGCTTGTGTCAAAGTGCGAGGCGTCCATCATCACGACCTTGCTCCAGGGCTTCAGCTCTTGCGGCGTGACGTTCTTCCAGGATTTCCCGTCATCGTTCGTCATCTGGATATAGCCATCGTCAGTGCCAACCCAAACAGTCGGCGCGTGCAAAGGCGAAGGCGCGATGGTGTAAATGACGCCGCGCCTCTTCCCTTCGGGCGCATCTGCCGCCGTAACTTCGTCGAGGTTCGGGGGCACTCCAGAGTCTTCGCGCGTCAAGTCTGGACTGATTTGTGCCCAACTCTCACCGCCATTGATCGTCTTAAAGAGGAATTGATCGCTGAAGTAGAGCGCGTGCGGGTCGGCCTTGGAGAAGACAAGCGGCAGCGTCCACGTATGCCTGGCCGGGACAGTGAGGCCACGTTCGGGCGAGACATTGACGGTTTCGCCCGTCGTGAGATTGCAACGCGTGACACGGCCTCCGAAGAGAATCTCTGGATGAAGAGGGTCGGGCGCAGTGTAGTCGCTCTCGCCTCCGGCGCAGACGGGTGACCAATCGTGCATTGAGATTTCTGCATGAAGGCTTCGCGTGGGGACTCCCACCGCGCCGCTGTCCTGCTGCGCGCCAGTCACCCAATAGGGAAAGCGATTATCTGCCGCCACATGATACATCTCGGCTGTAGATTGGTTGTACCAACTGCTCCAGGTCTGTGCTCCGTCTTCAGTGACGATGGCTCCCTGATCGCTTCCGAGGATCATTCTGTCCGGGTTGTCCGGGTTAATCCAGAGCTGATGATAGTCATCCCCGCCTGGAGCGCCTTTGATGGCCGTCCAGCTTTTGCCTGCGTCTGTCGAGCGATAAAGTGATGTGTTTGAGACATAGACTGTGTCAGGGTTCTTTGGATCAACGACAACCTTGCAGAAGTACCAGCCGCGCCCCCAGATTCGCTTATCACCTGATATCAACGACCACGTCGCGCCCGCATCATCCGAGCGATAGAGTCCTCCGACCTTCGCGTCAACGATGGCATAGACGCGGTTGTGGTTTGTCGCTGCGGTAGCGATTCCGATGCGACCGAGTCCCTCGGTTGGAATACCGTTCGTGAGCTGCTGCCATGTTGTGCCGCCATCAGCGGATTTGAAAAGACCGCCACCTGGACCATAGGACGGCGGATAGATGCTCCATGGCGGACGCCGAGTATTCCACAAAGTCGCATAGATAACCCGCGAGTTCTGTGAATCGAAGGCGAGATCAGCCGCTCCAACATTGTCATTCTTGAAAAGCACCTTCTGCCACGTCGCGCCGCCGTTGCGCGTTCGATAGACACCCCGCTCAGGGTTCGCGCCATAAGCGTGTCCAAGCGCGGCGACGAAGACAGTGTTTGGGTCGTTGGGGGCGATGAGAACTCGGCTGATCTGACGCGTGCCTTCCAAGCCTATGTGCGCCCAAGTCTTCCCACCGTCCAACGACTTGTACATCCCATTCCCGTAAGAGATCTGCGAGCGCATGTCTGCTTCGCCTGTGCCTACGTACACAATATTCGGGTTCGAGCTTGAGACGCCTATCGCCCCAATTGATGCGATGGGTTGTGAGTCGAAGACCGGTGACCAGGTTCGCCCCGAATTAATTGTCTTCCACAGGCCGCCTCCGACAGAGCCGAAGTAGAAGGTGTCGGGCTGTCCGATGACTCCGGCGACAGCGTTGACACGTCCTCCGCGAAATGGACCAAGGTTGCGCCAGTGGAGACCACTATCGGCGCTAATGGCATATCGCCCTTGGGCAGTCGCTACCGGAAGCTCAAAGGTGATAAAGATGACAGCCACGCACAATGCCGCCAGGATACGCCGGGCGCTTTGTCGAATCCCAAACATAGTTATCCTCCCCCCTGGAGGAAGGATACACCAATCCTGTCCATCACAAGATAAGGATTTAGATGGGAGATAAAGCTAGTGGCAACTGAAAAGTCTAGTGTACGCCTGTCAAAATCGAGTTTAATTTGATGAAGCCAGACACAGTTCCCCCTTAGCCTTCACCTTATGCGGCACAGGGCCAGATGTCGTTTGTCCACGACGAGCTTCAACTTCCTTCCGCGACGTAAGCTTCCGCGTTCGCAAGGATATGAAATGTTTTGCCCTTTAGTCACATATATATATAGAGAGACAAATATGGCGACCATTTTCAGATATTTCAGCGGTGAGGAAGGTCGTCCCAGGTCTGAAAGTGCCCCAACACTATTCGTCAGATTAGCTTGACAGTGCTCTATGGACAACATTAAGCTGAGGCAGTTTAACTCTCGGGGTATTACGTTTTACCAGAATCCTTGGCTATCGAATGCCCAAACCTTCGTTAGCTTCATGTCATACCTAATGTCATACCTATTCCCTTAGGCCGACTTTGTACACTTCCCTTTGACCGACATGGTTTAGTAGTTATCACACATTCAATTAGGTTAAGCAGTAGGGCAGACTTTCCGACTTTGTTGGGTAGGTTGTTCCAATGCATGCATCATACTCTTCACTTGTGCTTCTCACAGAACTGCACCCGGGGACGGGTCACCTTAGCACGTTGAGAGGCATCCTTGAACAGGCCAACATCGAGGTTCTTATGGCGAAAGAACTAGCGATGGTCCCGGCGGAGAATGCTCAAGAGTGGCTGGCCAAGATGACCACCGAACACCAGCCGTCTGCCATCGTCTTGTCCCTGGACCATCGCGCCTTCACAGGGAGTACGCCGATTAGCAACTACTCAAATTTACTACCCAAGAATGTGCCGATTATTATCGCCGCACAGGACTTCGACGCTTCGCAGATTTGCAATGCTCTTGAAATGGGCGCGTCGGACTTTATCGTCACTCCGTTTACGCCAGCCAGTGTGGTGCCCAGAATTTGGCGACTCATCAAGCACAGCGCCTGCTTCTCCTCCTCTTCAGTCCGAGCAAGTGTGCGAGAGAAGGTCGGAATACAGCGGCTCGACTTGCTCGGTGAAAGTCCTTTGTTCCTGGAGGAGATCGGAAAACTGCCCCTGGTCGCACGGTGCGATGTGACCGTCATGATTCAGGGCGAAACCGGAACGGGAAAAGAGTTGGTCGCCCGTGCGGTTCACTACTTAAGCCCGCGCTATGATCGGCCATTCGTCCCCATTGATTGCGGCGCGATTCCGCCGGAACTCGCTGAAAGCGAACTGTTCGGCCACGAGCGCGGAGCCTTTACCGGCGCGGTGACAAAGAATCCGGGGCTGATCTCTGCGGCTGATCAGGGCACACTCTTTCTGGATGAAGTGGACGCGCTCAGCCTGAGCGTCCAGGCGAAGTTGCTGCGCTTTCTTCAGCAGATGGAATACCGCCCGCTCGGCTCCAACAAGATTAAGCGGGCAGACGTTCGTGTCATCTCTGCCACCAATGGCGACCTCCAGGAGCGTGTCAGCAAGGGTGAGTTTCGCGAAGACCTCTTCTACCGCTTGCACGTAGTGCAGCTCAGGCTGCCAGCGCTCCGGCAGCGCCGCGAAGATGTTGTCTTGCTGGCGAAGCACTTTGCGGCGAAATACTCGGCGCGTTTCAGACGGCCTGCCTTCGACTTCACACATGACGCTCTGCAAAAACTGCTTATGCATCACTGGCCGGGGAATATCAGGGAATTGGAGAACATCGTCGAGGCGGCTGTCGCGCTCTGCCGCAACCAGTTGATTGGCGAGAGCGACCTCCCGTTCGCGGCGCAGGGGACACACTCTACGGTCTCGTTCCGCGAGGCCAAAGCGCGGACCATCAGAGAGTTTGAGCGGGATTACATCATCCGCCTGCTCTACGCTTACGGTGGCAACGTGAGTAAAGCGGCGCGGGCGGCTGGAAAAAACCGGCGCGCCTTATGGGAATTGATTCGGAAGTACAGGATTGATGCCCGAGAACTCAAGGGTTTGGACGCAGGCGCAGGAGAGGACGAGAAGAAGAAACAGTCGCCAACGCGCGCCGCCGCATCCAGTGCGCGCCACCACTCCTCCGGCTAGAGTCCGGCTCTTCATCCCTGATTCTTGGCGTCAACCAGCGTCGGCCCCTCTCTCTCTGCTAAAAGTTGCGCGCTCCCTTGAACGGGCACGTCCCAGTACTTGATGATGCGCCGGGCGATTCTGTCAATCCTCTCGGAGATCTGCGAAGAAGGATTCTGTAAGAGAAAATTTCCAGGCTGCTTCAGAGACTGCCGAACGGAGGCGTCGTAGTCTATCACTCCGAAATGATCGCACTCGATTGAGAGAGTTTCGGCGAGTGTTTTGTCCACCCGTGCGAATATCTCTGTGTCCTGTAAGCTCTCCACCATGTTATAGACGAGGCGCGGCCTGACTTTCCGGCAGACGCTGGTGACCGTCTCGGCTGCCTGCGGATGTGTCTCCGCCAGTTCGCACCGAAAGCGTTCGACCGTGAAGACGGGGTCTTTCATGCTCTGTTTATATAATTCGTTTACCTTCTCCCTCAACGACGGCTCTCCGTGCAGGCTCTGCTCCAGCGCGCGCAAAAGCAAGTTCTTCAGGAAGACGAACATGTTCATAAGGGCTGGGTATTCCGGTGTCGTCACGAGGATGCCGGAATCCGCCGAGAGGAACAGATCGAGTGTGTTGAAGTTGGTGCCCGCGCTGAGGTCCAGCAGAACGTAACGGGCCGGGAGATGCTTCAGGGCTTTCACCAGCGTTCGCTTCTGGTTGTAAGTGATGTTCGCCATAAATGGCATCCGGCCATCACCCGCGATAAATCCCAGGGCAGGCACACTGGTCTGCACCGCCAGTTCCCCGAGTGTGCCTTGCACGGTCCCGCGAAGGAAGTCTCCGACGCCAGGGTAACGGTTTTCGAGTCCGAGGAAACTATGCAGGTTCGAATTACCGAGGTCGAGGTCCACGGCAATCGTCGAGTGTCCGCGCAGGGCCAGGGCCACGGCGAGGTTCGCCGTCAGGAACGTTTTCCCGACGCCGCCTTTGCCGCCCGCGATGGCGATGATGGTTGTTTGCTGCGCCATAGAAGCTCGGACGGAAACTTCCTCCTTCCGCTCGAACGACCCTCAGACTATTTCTTAAACTTTTTCACCAACCATACCCCGATGAAAGTGAAAAGGATGGCTGTCCCAACCCAACGCCAGGCGGGTATCAGGTAATCCTTGAGCCAGGTCGGTTGCGGACGGTCGCGTCCGACAAACCAGGCGACAGCGATTACAATCGCCGAGACGGCTACGGCTATGAGAAACTGCAATGGCAGCCGCAGGCGATGCAAATTGATTCTGGCGCGCCTCTGTTTTTCCGGGACCTCACCTGGCATATGCCATCCAGCCTTTGATGCGAATTTCTGCAACCCTTTCTACTTCGGGTAAGGTTTTCTCAGCTCGTAATCTGTCTTCAGATTGCGGTAGAGAATCTCGTCAGCCTCGTCGCGATAACTATCCAGAAGAAACCCCTTGATAATACTACTCTCAATCAGCGTTACAGCCATCTCATCCGTCAGGCTATCGTCCACGATTTCGTAATCGCAAATCAGCGTTCGTCCATCCACATCCATCTCGGGGAGTTTGATGACCACTTCTTCCTGCTCTGCGGATTTGCCATGGCGCAGCACCTCGTAATAGCCCGGATCAGTTCGATCCGTATAAGCACCTTCGTACTGCGAGGTGTCAACGTAATTGCGCTCTTTTTCAGGTTCGCGCCTGACGGTGAATTCGGCGAAGCGCAGGCCCACAGTGTCTGAGACATATTTTTCTGGCCGCGCGCTAATGACATTCTCAAAAGCGTATAACAATTCTGCTATCGTCGGCTTGCGAGAAAATTGTTTCTCGTAGGCGCGAACTATCCGCTCCAATGCCAAAGCAATCTCGTCAATCGGGTCGTCGCCCGACATGCCCTTGACTTTATCGTGTTCGATCTCATACCACGCCATGATGGTGATGGTCCTTTCTTCCGGTCAGCACTAACAGTACTTCTCGACCAGCTTGTTGACTTTCGGGTCGGTCAGTATTTCTTGAAGATTTTGGAGTTTATGCCCTTCGGCTTTAAGCCGCTTGGCGATGCGCCACTCATGATAAGCCATCTGATCATCGGTCAGCCCGTCCATCCCCTCAACCTGCTCTAGTTTGATGTCCTTCTTGAAGCCGTACTTCTTGGGTTTTTTGATCGCATCCTGCCGGTGTTGATATTCACGTTCCAGAAGATCCTGTTTCGTCTTGCCCACGTAAACGATCTCGCCCTCTGGATTACGTCCGATGTAAATCTTACCATTCCCCGTCCCGCCTTGATTATGGGTGAGGAAACCGCTGTGACCGATGAAGTACGTGTGGCTGTCGGCGACAGTGAGATTGTAGGTCTCCTGCTCAGGCGTCTGACGAAGAGCGACAGCGGTAATGATGGGGAGTTGGCCCCTGACAGTACGCAATCGCATCCCTGGCGCGAGGTCGCCAGCCTCCACCCAGTTCTGACAATTCTCGACCCAGAAGCGATGACGCTTCGTCGCGCTCAGTTTTTCATCGCCGGTCGTAATATCTACCAGGCACACCGCTTTATTACGTAAGACTGCCGTGATTTCACGCCCGATAATAACCTGGCCCGCCTCGTCGAACGAACGCACCTTGCAGCCCTCGACCAGCGTCTCGATAGGTTTTTTCCCGTCGGCCGTCACGACCAGCGTGCCCACAGGGAAGCATGGAATTGCTCGTTGATTGGACCCGGAGAAGTCCGGCGCGGGTTCCGGCCGGACCTTATATTGCCCGGCTTCCGGGTCATAGTAATACCTGTCTGGATTGTTCAAGGCCCTTTTCGGTGGGTTCCCGCCCTGGGCGATGCGCTCCTCGATGGACTGGCCGCCCTCTGGTATCGGGCGCTCCACCTTGCTTTTTGTTTTGACCGTCGCCCCAGGCTCGTTGGAAAAATCTGGTGTGGGTTCTGGGCGAAGTTTATATTTCCCAGCCTTCGGGTCATAGTAATATCTGTCTGGATTCTCCAAAGCCTTTTTGGGTGGGTTGTCGCCCTGGGCAATGCGCTCTTCAAGGGATTGGCCGCCTTCCGGGATGGGACGTTCCTGCACCTTGGTTTTCGTCGTCGCAGGCTTGCCCGACTCAGTTGTCGCCGTCTCCGTCGTCGCCGTCTCCGTCGTCCCTGTCTCCGCGGACTTAGTCGTTGGCGTCGTTTCGGGCGGAGTCTTAGTTGTCGTCGGCGGCGTCTCCACGGTCTTCGTTGTGAGAGGCGTTTCCGGCGGCGTCGTCTTAGGAGTGGACTCCGCAGGCTTTGTAGTAGAAGTAGTCTCCCCGGTCTCTGCGGTCTTGGTCGTTGGACCGGTCGTCTCTGCGGGCGACTTGGTCGCAGGCGGCGTCTCAGCAGGCGGCTTCTTAACGGGAGGTGTCTCCACGATGTCCGCTTTGGTCGTAGGAGGCGTTTCCGGCGGCGGCTTCGTCCCAGGCGTCTCAACGGTTTTGGTTGTCGGGGTCGTCTCCACAGGCTGTGTCCCCGTACCAGGCTCCGGCGTCTTGCCCCCACCGGGCACAGCTTCGCCTGCGGCTGCGCCTCCTCCACCGGCAGGCTTGCTGATGCCGAAATCTTCGCCGATGGCCTTGGCCTCAGACGAGACCGCTTGACCGAATTTTGTTTGGCCGAGCGCCTTGCCGCCAACCTCCATGACCTTTGCTACGCCGATCTGGAGGGCCATGTTGCCAGCGTTCTTGGCATCCTCTGTCATCTCGTCAGACTTCTGCTGCAACTTGTCTGCTGTGTCTGCCGTTGCCGCCTGAACCAGATTTTTTATCAGGACCAATCCCTGTAGTGCGAGCGCGATCCAAGCGGCGGTAATGGTCCAGCCGCCGACGACGCCCACCACGGTCGAGCAGAACGGGATGATGGCTGCGGCGACCGGACCGAGCAGGCCGAAGGAGAGTATGGCGGCGGCTGTCAGGATAACGATGATGGCGAGCGCCAGCGCGGTAATCGAGCCTAGAATGACTGTGATGCCGGTGGCGATGTCGGCGGCAGACTTGAGCAGGTTGCCGAGCGGGTCACGCTTCCACTGGTCCAGACTGGCGACGTTAACGACGCCTGTTGCGATCATGCTCAACCCGCTCACCACGCCCATCAGGGAGACTCGCGGGTCAACCAGCCCTCTCAGAATATTCGCCCCGAATTTGGGCCAGTTGGTCTCGCCGACAGAGCTGAAAAGATTCTGCCCCGTCATCGAAAGCGCAATGCCCGCTTTGTCGGCTGCGCTGAGATTTTGGAAATTGCCTTTAGCCAGCTTGTTGATCTCGGCGATCTGGTCACGGCGTCGCTGATCTTCCTTGGCTTTCGTCGCCAGGCGGTCAGCTTCCTTCTGCTCTTCTTCGCCTGTCAGCCAGGACGGCAATGCCCCTGTGACTGCACCACCCAGGTTCACGCTCTTGCGTTCATGGTAAGCCCCTGTGTCTGCCTGGCGCTGTACTACTCCGGTCGGCTCGTGAACGTGGCCTTCATGCTTCGGCGCAGCCGGGACGCCGAGCATCCCCTGCTGATAACTCTGCTGAACTTGATTCAAACGCGACTCGATCTCGAAGGACGCTTTGATAATGGCAATGCCCTGCTGGTCTATAGCTTCGGCCCCGGACTCGATTTTGGAAGGGCCGCTGGCGAGGCTGGCGAGGTGGCTGCGCGCGTCTGTGCTCTGTGCCTTCATCTCGCCCAGGCGTGATTCCGTTTTATCGAGCGTGGCCTCGGTGGCGTCAATCTTGGCCTTGGTCTGAGTGTTGGTCTGCTTGGCCTGGGCCGCTTCCTGACCGAGACCCTCAGCCCTGGACTTCGTTTGCGTGACGGCGTCGTCTATCTTGTTGATGTCTGAGCCAACCTGTTTGATCTTGCCGCTCTGCTCTTCCGCATCGCCAGCGGCCTCATCATCGTCCGGCTTCTTCGATTCGCTTTCGGCTTCCAGGTCCTTAGACTCTTTGGACATAGGGCCGGATTTGCCTTTGGCCTCTTCACCTTGGGATTGGAAATTCGGCGCTTCCGAGGCCACCATATCGGCCTTCTGCTCCGAGACTTCGAGCGCAGACTTAGCCTGACCGACGACCTCGCGGCGGCTGCTGAGATGTTGCTCGGAAGTCGCCACCCCCATTTCCGCTTTCGCTATCCCGCCCTTAGCCAGCTTGATGTTGCTGCGAATGACGGACGCGTTAGCACGCTCCTGCGCAGCCCCGGCGCGCAGATTCATGCCCTGCTCGCGGAGCGTCTGTGCGCTGCCCGCAAGAAGTAGAATCTGTGAATCAGCGGCTGTGTCCGGCGTCAGCGGTTGTCCGCCCGCGTCAACCGGCGCGGTGATCTGCGGCGGCATGACGGGGGCTGCTGCTCCCGGCGTCATTTCCGACCCGCCCATCGTGGAAGCCTGCTCGGCGAGACTGGCAGCCACCGCCGTGTCGTCCGGGCTTTTACCGCCCTTCTCTTTCGGTCCGCCCGCGTCGGCCCCTTCGACCAGCGGCTCCGCTGGCTTCTCCGCCTCGGCCTTGACCTCGTTCGCCGCTTGCTCGACTTGTGGCTTTGCCTCCGCCGCGCGATCAACCGGCGGCTGCGCCTCCGGCTTCAGCTCGGCCTTCTTCTCTTCCAGCTCGGCGGGATTAACTTTCGGCGGCTGGGACCCAGCCTCGGTCGGCTCGGTCTGTTGTGGCGCTTCGGTCTCTTCAGGCGAGTTTCCGCGTGCGCGCTCCAGTTCGCGCATCATCTTTTTCCGCACCTGTTCGCCGTCATCAACCGACGACCCAGCTTCTTCGCGCTGAACCGAGCCGCGACTGTCGCCTCCCTGTCCCTGCTGAATGACGTGCGTCAGTTCGTGGGCCAGCAAAGTCTGGCCCGCGCTGGATGACGGATCATAGGCACCATCAGAGAAGTAGATATGGTTGGCGCGGGTAAAAGCTTTCGCCTGGATTGCTCTGTTCAGCGTTGTGGCGTTCGTTCCTGTGTGGATTCTCACCCCGCTGAAATCCGCACCGAACCTCGCTTCAAAGAGACCGCGTGTTTCCCTGGGCACGGGTCGGCCTTCGCCGCTCGACTGCTGCATCAATGTGGTAAAGCCCTGGGGCACGGATGGCCCTTCGCTGCTGCCAGCCCGCTCTGTCATCAACTCTTCATCATTCTCTACGGACTCCTCGCGCTGTAGCCCCTCCCCCTCGCTCTCCTGAAGTTGCAGTAGGGGGGTGCGAGATTCTTCGTCCTTCTTGCCTGGCTGGCGATGCTGTTTGAGAGGGCTGTGTCCCGGGCTGTGATCGGGATTCTCTTCTTCATCCTCGGCGCGTTGGGCGGAGCCGCTGGCGACACGGCTAATCGAAGGCAGGGGTGAGGCCATCCCGTCATTCGCCGGGGCACGCATTACAGCTTCCGCCGTGCGGTCTGCCTCCTGTTCGTACTTATCTTCCGGCTGGCTGACCTTGAGCTTTGCCTGGATGGATGAAGACAGCAGTAGCCGCCGGGCCGCCTGGTTACCGATGGTCCCTTGCAGGTCGAGGATATGCTGCGCAGGCGTGTGACCAGTCGCAGCGGGTCGCCGCGACGCGAGGCTATCTTGGGCGCGCGGGGCGGACCTCTGGGGCTTGCTTAAAGACTGTCGTTCCATCTCTGCGCCTCATGCGCAAACTTAAGCCTCTGCCGGATGATCATTTGGCGGAGCTGCCGACTCGGCTGACGCTTCCGTGGGCCGAGGTGGGATAGAGTTTCGCAGTTTTACGATCGCCTCTTTCTGGTCCCGCACCTCTTTTGCCAGTGCTGTGTACTCCGTATGTGAGCGCAGGATGGCGCATAGTAGCTCGACCGTGGTGGGCTGCCTGATCTCCGCGCCCTGGGCTGGCTGGACCGGTTGCATGGCGCTGCCCTGGAGGCGGGTTTCTTTGGTAGACGTACTGAGAATTAACTGCTGAAGCAGCCGTCCTGTAATCACATACTCCCGGCATTCCTCAGGGTATAAATTCACGATCTTCCCCTGTTCGTTGTACTCGATCTGCCCGAGGATGACGTAGCAGGGCTTATCGCAGTGCTCGCATTCGGGGCACGGGGAGGGCTGCCCGCACTCCGCAGGAAGCTCCTGTTTCTTCGGGCAGGAGGCCACAAGCTCGAAGCAGTATCCTTCTTTGACCCTCGAATTCTCGCAGGTACGTTCGTCGCAGCCAGCGCCTGGAAGGTAAACCGCGACCGGGTTAGTGCCTTTCTCATCGTACCGAATCCCCAGATAACATTTCAGGTTCTGACCCGGGGCGGGTTCGGCGCAGGGGTTCTTGGCAACCGAGTTCTTGGCGGCATCTATGAGCTTTGCGAGGGGGAGCTGCAAGCGTTTATTGACCCAAATTTCGTTGCCGCAGCAGTCCAGTGCCAGTCCGCTACTTACCGCAATCGCCTCGTCGCCCTGCTTTGTCAGAATCAACCCGCAAACCACGCCTGATCCGTGCAACATCCTGTTCAGGAGCCGCCGTTTCCCCGCGTGATAATTCTGCTCGTCGAGGAAGTCCTTGTCGTCGAGCAACATTCCGTGAAAATATCGCGGTCGTCTGTATTCGTTATAGTCGCACCAGCTCTTCTCATTATTGGCGCTCATGGCGTCACTCCTTCGTGCCTAGATGTTGCAAATTGTTCTCTTCAATTCCCGGCGAACCGCCGCTGGAAGCCGTCTCTTTGACTTCCCTGGCCGGGTCACCGGGCAGCTAAACTTCTCCTGGCTAGAAATCGAAAGCCTCGACTCTCGGCGGCTCTTCGCCTCGTCTGCGAACGCGAAACCAATCAACGAAGTCTCCGCCCTGTGTCCCGTTCCCCGTGGGCAGTTTGTCGGCGAGGAAGTCACCGTCCAGCCCCTTTCCTTCAAGACTCCAGATGCGGCTGCCCCGGAGCGTGATCTCGACATCTACCCCGTCGGCCAGTTCCGAGTTCTTTTTCTCAAGCTCGTCGTCAATCCAATCCCTATCCGCCACAAAAGTCGCGGTGTAACAATTCCCGTCCTTGCCGTGTTTAATCTCCGCGAAGGGGATGCGTTTTACGTCAAGGCTCCCCGTCCCTTCTTCTAATGAAAGGAAGGAGACGAAGAAAGTGAACCTGTTCAAAGAGTCGTCCTTCATCTCCTGATCGAAATAGACGGTCAGGCCGTCTTTCATCATCTGCACGAACGTCTCCCACGCCACTTCCCGCCTCGGATAAGCGTACTGCCGCCAACTGAAATCAACGATGTGCGGCAGGTCTCCGTGGTGGCAGTAGATCAGGTCGTAGAGCAGAGAGTTGTTATAAACCAGCCGCCGGTCCGTGCAGGTGTCGAACCGCACCTCCGCGCCCTCATAATTGCCCTGCTGCGCCGCCCCGGGCTGGTCCACTTTCGCGGGCGGCTCCCAGCGGCGCGGCTTGAGATAGATAGTCGCCAACACAACACAGTCGCAACACTCACACTCGGGGCAGCCTTCTTTGAGTTTGGAACAGAGATACTCGTGGATGGTCTCGGTCTGGCAGGAGCGCTCGGTCTTCGGCTCACCGCTCTCGTGCTTGAAGCGGTTGAGGCAGTCAAAATGTCCGTAGGGTTGCTTGGCACAGGCTTCGTCCCAAGGCTTGAGGCGCAGCTTGAACCCTTCACGAACACGGTTGTACTCAACCCGGTCCTCCTTGTCGCACCCCAGCGGCGGGAGGTCCACCGGCTCCGTCTTGCACTTCTCGTACACGAGGCAGAGCAAGAACTTGATCTCACCTGTCTGCTTATCAGGCTCGCCCCCCGGCGACATCTCCTTTATCTCATTGAGGACATCTATGTACTGGTCCTGGCAGACGATGATCTCGTGGCCGCAGCAGTCCAGCGCCATGCCGTTTGTGATTGCCAGCTCACGCTTGTTGGATTCGTCCCTCCACCGGACATCCAGCCCGCAGACGACTCCCCAGCCCAACACCATGCGGTTGATGAGCCACCGTTTTCCGTTGAGGTAAGACTGTTCCTGCAACAGGTCCCGGACCGTGAGCTGCTTGCCGTAGAAATAGTTGTTCCTCTCGAAGTAAGCCGTCGCACAGACTCCGCATTTCCCGTCTTTCTCAGGGTTCATGTCAGTTTCCTTTCATCCTTCATCCTCACGTTCTGAATCAGAGCCGCACAGAGCTTCCAACCCATGCGCCTCTCTCAATCCGCATTGCTGGTTCTCCTGTGGCGACAGCGAACCCGCTGCCTAGAGAAGTAACTCCGACCTGGTAAGGCAGAGTCCCCACGACGGAGGCACTGACGCCGAGGACTGCGCTCCCGACTATGCTCTGGTCTGAGGCAAGCCTAATCACACAGGTCGTGTGCGCTGGCTTCTGCTCGTCTAAAATTCGCCGCAGGGTGGCCTCGCGCAGATTGAACTCCGCGCGGTCCAGGTTGACTACAATCGTGAATCGCTGCGCCACCGTCAGAAATGGTTCGTCTGGATCAAGCACCCTGTCGGGGTAGCGAGCCTTGTCACGGAGCGCGCTGTAACCAACCACGCTGGTGTCGCCCACACGGAAGCCCTTGAGGCCGGACCCCAGAAGAATCGTTCCCCGGCCCAGCCGGAAGTCAGGCTCTCCGATAATCAACGGCCTTAACTCGCGTGAGTGCTCTGTCAGCGAGACCGGCTGTCCGGTGTAGATTTCCAGAAACTCCTTCAACGCCGCTGGCGTTCCCTTCCGGGCATACAGTTCTGAGGCTCGCCGGATGAGCCGCCGCACCCGCTCTTCCTGCAGGTCCTCGTCAATCGAAAGGTTAATCCAGGAGGCCAACCAGCGCAGGAACCCGGCGGGCGATTCTCCTGGATTGAAGTATCTGTAGAGCAGGTCTATCTCTCGATCCAGCCCATGAAAGATGGTCTCGAAGAGCGACAAAAATCTTTCCAGGAAGGCAGCACTGACAGGCTCTTCACGGTATACGGGCGGCAGGTATCGCAAGTAGGAGAGGCGCGGATAGTAAACTCGCGCCGAGCGAATCGAGGGGCGGTTGCCTCCGTCGAACGTAATCAGCCGCAGCTTCAGCCACAGAAACCTGCCCTTGTTCTCCGTGAAGAGCATGTCCGCGACCGGTCTATCACGTACGCTATTTTCTTCGCAGACAGCGGGGCTGTCCGCGTCGCGCGCGCCCTTCCCCTCGAAGACTTCCGGCCCTTTCCAGAAGGGCTTGAGCAGGCTCTCAATCTCCTTCTCTTTCTCCTCCTGCGACTGTTTTGAAGATAGCGCCTTGTCGTAAGCGGCCCTCAGCGCGGTGTTGTCGCTCGCGTAGTAATAGACCTCGATGCTGGTCTTTTCAGGAATCTTTCCACCCAACGCGATACGATGCCACAGCCCTTCCTGCATACCGTTGTCCAGCGTTTGCGAGTAGTAGATGCCGTCCTGCCCGACAGGCGTTATCGAGAGACTGAACTTGGCGAGGCCGTAGTCGGTCGCCAGATAAACTCCGCCGCTGCTGTCGAATCCTATTCCGCCGATCCGGTGAACCTGCTCCGGCAGATGTATCCCGTTCCAGGAAATAATCTCGCCGCTCGCGTTCCGCTCCGTCTCGCCGAGATAGCTTCCGTCTTCATCAAATGGATGCAACCTCGCTGGCTCATTCTTGTGTCCCTCATCTGCGGCCAGATAGATCACGCCTCGGTCGTCAATCTCCATCGCGCTCGGCTCGAAATCTTTCAGGAGACCCTCGGATGGCGCGCCGATGATCTCTTCCTTCTTGTCAGCGGGGTTGACGCGGATGAATCTTCCCTGCCCGGCGTCCAGGAGATAGAGCAGTCCCGTCCGCCCGACGGCCAGCTTGACTGGATTCTTCCAACCCTCCGAAGTGAAACAGTCACTCTGGGTTAGGGGCGGAGACGGGTAACGACAAATCTTCTTTTTCCCGCCCTCTTCCACCAGCGCGTAAAAGACGCCCTGCCGGTCGAGGTCAACGTCAATGAGCGTGTCCGCAATATCTATTTCGTAAATGATCTGGAAGGTGTCCAGAGACATTGCCAGCAGGCGGTTGCTGCCGCAGTCAAGAACCCACAGATAGTTCCAGCGCAGCCACATCTTTCGCGGCGCGAATCTTCCGCAATCCTTAAACCGGAGTACCCTCTCGGTCTGGCCGGTGCTAGGATTGTGTCTGAATAAACTCCAATCCCGCCGCCTGTGGCCACTCTGGCTGACGTGCTCGATTGCGCTCCAGTAAATTTGCCCACACTCGTCCGTGACGATGTCTCCGGTCATGTCCGACCAGTCCTCCACCACGAGCCAGGAGTCAAAGGCCGGATTGGCAAAGAGCGAAATGCCGTCGGCATCCAGCCTCAGTCGCTGACGCAGCCCACTGCTCCACTGTGGCTCCGTCTCCAACACCTGAACGTTGAACTCGCTCTTAACCACGACAGCCGCCCCTTTCTATGACATCATCGTCCTGCCTCCGACGCTCGAACGTAACCAGGTCCACCTGATGCGCGCCCGGAGTTGGAAGACCGTCGTAAGGCAGCACGAAAGGCTCACCGGGCTGATTCTTGTTCAACGCGACCCGGGCCACGTAGTCCACGCCCGCAAGCTTCGCCAACTGTTGGTGAATCACCGACGGGAAGACAGAGCGTCCGAACGGCCAGCCCCCGTCGCGATTCGGGCCTCCCTTAATGGGATCGAGAAACTGGTCGAGAGCTTTTCTGATGCTCTCCGCCGCATCTTTCTCGGACGCGCCCTTCTTCAGAAAGACGCGGCAGTTCACCGAGACAGGGACATAGTGCGGCCCGATGACGTGCACATTGGTCGTCACCAGCCTGAGTGTTTCAAGATGGTTTCGCACGGTGCTGAGGAAACCGGTGCTCGGCTCGGGCGGTGGCGGATTCGTCAAGGCAGTCGGCGGCGCGGGCTGTGGGACCACCACGATAGTTACCTCTCCCGACAGTTTGAGCTGTGGGAGTTTCGGGTTGAGGTTCGCCACAACTTTCGCGCGGGCCACCCGCAGACCTGGCGTGTTCCGGGCTGCGTCCTCATAGTCCTTCGCGGTCAGGGTCGGATGCTGTTTGCGAAAGACCTCGCGTGACCGGGACTTGGCGTCGTCGAGCGTTTCCGGCTTTCTCCCGCCCGTGGCCGGTTCTGGATTCTCTCCCCGCAGATCAATCCGCCTATTGTCCGGCAGCAAGATGGCGAGTTGCCATTGCCGACCCGCCGCCAAGTTCCCCTCTTCATCCCGCGTGTAACGGTAGAAGCGCGCCCGCACAGACTCGACAAGTTGCGGGACTCTGCCATTAAGGCCGTTGCCGAAAAATATTCTCCCGGTCTCTGGGTCGAGCAGGTAATGTCGGTCCTGCGGCCCGGACTTCGAGAAGTCATCCACGCGCTCCCAGGTGCTCCACCGCTTCGACTCGCCCTTTGGCGTCACCACCGGTTCACACTGCGCGAGGTTGCCCGAGACCTCACTGGCACTCCCCTGCCCCCTGCGGTCTATCTGAATTCCCGTCTGTATCACCAACCGGTCGCTCGTGAGCTGGTCCGGGAAGATGCTTTGCACAAGAAATCTATTGAACCGGCGCAACCGCTCGCCACTCTGACAGGCGTGGGCCTGGTCGGTTTCCATCTCACGAAACTCTTCCGGGATATGAATCCAGGCAAAGAGCTTGCGCCGGTAGAGGTCAGGCAAATCGAGCAGCTTGTCGAAGGCTTGCGCAAGGTTATACTTCTGAACGTCGCTGAGCGGCTTGTCGGCCTCAATGATGGCCCCTACGTCCTCGCGCAGCCTCTCTGCCACATACTCTACTGCCTCTGCCTGCTGAGGCTCGTAGAAATCCCGAGGTCTCATCAGAGTCGTTGCCAGCGCATCCCAATCGAGCGCCTCTCCGACCTGGAACGGCCCGGCACTGACATCGGCGCTGAGCAGCAGTGGCGCATTCTTCAATTGGACCATCTGATCCGGAGTCCCGAGACCCGCTCCCAAATCTTCGTTGACAATCGTTTCCACCTGCCGGGCGCGAATCGTATTTGTCCGAATGCGGGAGATGCGCGGCGGAATCTCGTACCGGCCTTCGACGAGGAGGGCACGGAGCCAGAACAAATTACTGTTTTGTCCATCGGCATTACCGCTCGCCGGTTTTGGCGGCGACTCCGGTCTCATGAAGGTTAGTTCTCCGCTTCTGGATAAATTGAGCGTGCCGTCCTCGATGATTGAAAGCGCAGACCAGCCCGAGTCTGCTAGGTACTCCCAGCGAACTTTCGCCGAAGAGACGAAGCCTTTGTCACCGGGATCAAACGGCGTTCTCTGGGCCAGGTCGTCCTCGAAAAGAGTGATCGCCAGGTGACCCTGCTCCTCGTTGAAACGCCCCTCGAATCCCAACTCCAGATAATCGCCCTCGACGGGCGACGGGCCGAACGCTTCGTAATAGCCCGCGACCTTATCCTGCTCTGCCTTAGTCTGTGGAATCGTGCGCCCGCCCGCGTGCGTGACGACCTGCTTCAGTTCCGCCGTGGTGAGATACCTATCGCGGATCGCTTGAAAGGGAACGCTCTCGTTTCCGGTGGACGTGAGCTTGGTATTCGCTGGGACGAGGACACTGTCCTTCGCTCCCTCGAACGCAAACTCAATCGCCGCCTCCGCAGGTTGCTGGCCGAGCGGAGTAAGACCCGCCAGTAAAAAGAAGTTGCGAAAGCTGGCAGCCGAAGTTCGGTTGAGGCGGTAATGCTCAATCTCGGCCAGCCAGGCGAACAGTTCCAGAAAAGTGATGCCAGGATCATGTACATTATGATCCGTCCACTCCGGCGACACGCTGGGGATCAGTGAGCGCCCCTCTTCGGCGATCTGTTGGAACGACTTATCGTCCAGGTTCGGGATCGGCAGCGGCATGCTATTCTCCGTTCGCAACCAACAGGGTGACAGTGTGTACTCCGCTCGCCAGCAGGGCGTCCGGGCCGACGGCTATTTGCTCCTCGCTCTCCGTCTTGCCCGAGACAAGGAGCAACGACCCGACGTGGTCAACCTCTTCGATCTCCTCCAGAAGCAAGTAGAGATCGGAGGCGGCCAGGTCGCGCCCGAACTCCCAGCCTTCGTTCTCAGGGCCGCCGCTGAGTGGGTGCAGAAACTCGGCGAGCCTCTTTTTCACCTTCAACTCCGCCGTCCCAACAACGTCGAGCGACTTGGCATACACCGTGACCGTGACGTTCACCGGCACGTATTGCGGCGGCCCCACGAAGATATGTACCTCGTCGTCACCGAGCCGCACGCGACGGGGCGGGCAATCGGTAGGCGACGACACAGAGAGTTGTTCCTGCCCGACCAGCGTCACGTCTGCTCGCGCTACCAGGTAGCGTTGCACCGCCCGCCGGAGTTCGAGCGAAGGCTTCGGCTGCGCCTCCTGCGAATCGGGGACCAGGTAAACGCTGACCCAGCCGACCTCATTTTGCCCGGCTGGATTTCGGTTCGGCACGCAACGCACCTTGCGCACTTCGCGCGACGCCTCCATCGCCAGCCACTCAAAATCGTCTGGCGTCACCGCGCGCCCGCGATTGCTCACTTGCACCGGGCCGATTTCGAGCATCTCCTCTTCGGTGGCTTTGTCCGAACCGCCGCCAGCAGAGACCGGATTTTTCACAGACTCGATACCGGATACTGCCGTGACGGGAGCATTGATCTCGCCAGCGGCTACGTTGCCCTGTGTGCCGCCGCCCGCCTGATAGGAGAACGCCCTAACGTTGTCGCCGCCGGGCGGCAGGGTGCGGCCACGCACTCCGTTCCCGAACTCCACTTCCCCGCTGGCCCTGTCGAGTCTGTAATCTCTGCTGCGAGGGCCTGAATCGAAAAATTCCTCGACCTCTTTCCACCGCACCCACGTTTCGAGCACGTTCCCTTCCTGATCGCGAACTTCAAACACGGCGTCCTCACCTTCGGTCAAAACCAGTTGCTTACGCTCCTCGTCTGTCAACGCTTCTCGCACGCGGACATCTTCGCCTTCAAGGACAGGGAGTTGCTGAAAGTGAAAGCGCTCGTTCTTGGTGCCGACGCCTGAGCCGAGTATCTCGTTCGAGACCGTGCGCGCCTGGATCGTCTCGACCGTATTTAGGAAGACACCGGAGAGCAGCGGCGATTCTTCCCAACTTTTTTCTCGTTCTGCGAGTGTCGCGCGAATCCAGAACAGGGCTTCGCCAAAATACTGCCGTCTTTGAAATCCAACCGGCACGGTCCAAGTAACGAACTCAGGCTTGGTGAACGCCTCCGTCTTGTCTTCGACGATGATTGCTTTCCACTCGTTGTTGGAAGTGAACGTCCAGGACAGTCTGGGCCTGTTGCGCTCATCCACGACCAACTCTCTGGCCGCGAAGTAGAGCCGGACCGGGCCGCCCTCAAATTCCTTGTTGAATCCGAAGTAGAGCGCCTTCTGTTCGACGGGCAGGGCGAGGAAGGGAAAGTAATTTTTATCGCGCGTGGTATTGGCGGCTGTTTGGTCCAGGTAATCCAGGTTATTGAAAGTCAGGCAGAACTGCGGGTCCTTCTCTTCCTCTTTCTCCATATTGTAAAAGATGGTCAGCTTATTAATCAGCGGCGGGCGGATCGCGTCCTTGCTGATAATCAACTCGTCTCCGCCCCCAGGGGATTTGACGAACTGTTCTCTCCCGTAGTCGCCCCCGACCAGGCGCGCCCGAATCCAGAAATTTTCCTGTCCCGCCACCTCCGTCTTCGCAATGTCTTCGGGTAGCGTGAAGATAACGTCGCCCTCGAACAGGAAGTTGAACGTCTCATCTTTCACGCGCAGGGCCATCCACCCGCTGCCGTTCCAGTATTCCCAGGAAAGCTCCGGGCGCAGCTCCGTCAGATCAGGGAAGCGACGAATGTTCCATTTCCCGATCTTGATCTTGTAGTCCGCGTCTCTGGCCGGAATGGGATCAAAGGCTTCTTTCAAGACGATGCTCATGGTTTCCTTGTCGTAACTATCAATCCGCCTGAGATTCGCTTCCTGACCGTTAATGATTATCTCTGCATAAAAGTTATTGGCGGCGCTGAGTTTCTCCACGCTATCCAGCACCGCTCGCAGATCACACCCGGGGCGAGCATTTTTCTCTACCTGGTCCAGCCGCAGGAGGTCGTAATGCGGAGTGCCTGCCGGAATAGGATTCCACTTCAGCTTGAGTTTAGCGAGGTTGGGATTTTGAGCATCAAGAGACTCAATCTCACGAAGCTGGCCGTTGACAAACACGAAGTCTCCAGCTTCGGCGCTCGTGCCCACCTTCAGGGTGACTTCTTGGTTGTCCGCCCCGAGGATGTTATCGCCTTCTATCAACTTGTATAGCTCGTACTTGGTTTCACCCGTTGTCACTTCGTCCAGAGCTTTTTCCAACTCGGCAAGGTTGATTTTATTTGTAGGGGGAATAATTTTCCGTGGGGGAGGGAAAATAATTTTCCGCACCGCGCTCTCCGACGAATTCGAGCCTGGCCCGGAAGTGATGCGGACAAAGGTCTCGTTGGGCGAGAATTTGTCATCAGGGTCAAGCAGAATCAACTCAAGCGGCCCGGCCTTCAGTTTCCCCGTTTGAATGTCTTCTGGAGATTGAAACTCCCAGAGCACATTTTTATTAGTGGCCGAGAAGACCGACACCCGTATCTCCTGTTGAGAATCAGGCGTGAAGGAGAGCGCGTAAGGGTCACCCGTCAGATTGAACCCCTCCGGCTTATCCAGTAATTTCCAGTCCGTGTTCTTTATCGAATCCAGGTCTGCGAAATCCAGCTCCCAAAGCTGGTTCTTGTCACCTATGGCGTAGATGCGAGTAAGCTCAGTTGCCCTAGTTCCCGTCTTGATAACAAACGGGTTGGATATGAGGGTAACGTCGGTTGGGTTGGTCAGCTTCGGCCTCCGCTTCGGCTGCTGCTGATCATCTTCTTCCGTGTCAAAGATCGCCAGTTTGCCATACTTATTTCTCAGATAGACACGAACCTGCTTCTTGCCTCCCGATTCAAACAGCAAGCTAAACGGGCGCGCAGACTTGTCCCCGTGATATTGCGGGTCATCATTTTTATCGGACAATACTTTTTGCCAGCTAGCGCCGTCATGCCAGTAGACTCTGCCATCCGCCGGGTCGTCCTTTTCTTTGAAAGCCCTATCTATGACAACGAGACTCGGCTTATCCGTCCCGCTTTCTGGTCCAATGGCGAACGGGGTTGAATCGGCTATGAACTCATTGCTCATCGTCTCCCAATCTCTTGTGCCTGGCGGGTCAGCCGTACTCACGTCTCTCGAAGAAATCTTGCCATCGGCGACGACGAAGACTCTCCACGTGTTGTCAGAGAGAAGAACTGCCGCGGGGTTGAACTGCACCTTTCCGTTAGGTGGCGATTGGAGAGGCACCCACTTAGACGGAGCGTTATCTTGAACGAGACGTAGATAGACCTGGCCGTCAATTCCGGTCACGAAGACACCGATGCGGCCACCCGTGCTGTCCTCTACAACCGCCGGGACAGAGCCTACGGCGAGCCGTACGCCTGTCGGCGTCTGATGGTCCACAGTACTGACGTTCTGTCCCGCAGCCGCAGCCGGATCAATCTTAAACTCCCACAGGCGACCCGCCACGCCCTGCACGAAAACACGTAGCTTTCCACCCTGAACAACAGCGGCTGGCGATGAGAGAAGGTCGGAAGAGCTTAAGTCTATATTGAGCGTCACTTCGGCCTTGGGCTTTGAGAAAGCCTCCGCGCTCGCTATGTAGAAGCGGTCCAACGGGCGCGGCTCCGGCCCGAACGGATTGAAAGGGAGGTTAACGTCCAGCGGGGTGTCGTTGTGGAATGCCTGATCGGCTGGAATTCCCTGGTTTTGGCTTCCGGTCGGAGCGTTCTTGTCTTTAACTCGTGACACGGCCAGCTTGATCGCTTCAAGCAGTGGCAGACTTTGCGCCGCCGTCGCCGGTATCGGCTGGGTTAGCCTCGCACGTATCCAGCGGCTCTTGTTGCCGTTGACCTCCGTCTCCTTGATCTCCGTCTTCTCAGTTCCCGGAATCCTCAGAGTCACATGGCCGTCACTTCTAAATCCCCCGGTCTCGTCCGACCTCTCCTCGAAAGCGTGCCAGCCTTCAACTTTATCCATCTCTCCGAAAAACTCCCACGCGATCTCTAACCGTTGAAGGTTCGACGTGGTCCCCTCCGCATGCTCCACGAGCAACTTGACCTCCGCTCCGGCCTTGAGATTGAAGTACTCGCCGTGCGCCAGAAAGAGAATGTGCTCCTGAAAATTTCTCCCTTCGAATAGCTCGAACTTGGTCAGCTTAGTAACTTGAGTTCCGTCCTCGTAGTTGCCGATTAGCGGCTCGGCCAGCGTAACCAGCGGGCCTTTGACCTCAGACACGACGTGATACTCACCCTTCTGGCCTTCCTCTTGAGCGGTCGAAGCAACGCATGCGGTGGCGCTTGCCCCGGGTTGCTCAAGAGGCTCGATGCGTAGAAAATCTTTCTCCTGCACCTGTCCGGGAGGGTCGAGCTGTAAAAACTTGGAGTCCGCCGCAGAGAAAGCCTTGAGCGTCAAAGCCGGAAAATCTGTTGCTTCCAACTCAAGCGCCGGAAAGCCTGGGGGCGGCTTGTAGATACGATCTTTCTCGGGGTCCACAGCAATGAGGGAGGTGAGCACTGCCGGTATCGCAAAGAGTTCCTTGGTCGTCTCGAAGGGCAACTCTTCGGACCGATTCCCGACAGGCGGCGCGGAAACCTGCGTGCGCGCGGGAATCAGGAACCCGTCCTCTGTGCCGGACGCCACCAGGAAATGGACCGGCGCGCGCGATGGTGTCGCCGGTAGAAGCCTGATGCCGAGCATCTCCAGGAACGAAAGAAAGTTTCTTTCCGGGGCACGGTTCAGGCGACTGATGACGCCCTCGGCGATAGACGAGAAGATTTTGAGCAAACCCACGCCCGGATCATCTTCATCACTGGCGGACCACTCTTGCGTGTAGTGCGGCACCAGCTCGCGCAGTTGCCGGAGCAAGTCGCTCTCACTACGACAGTCAATCTTCGGCGTGGGAATTCTGCGGTTCATCCCGCACCCTCCGTCAAGTAGAATGGGAACACGAGGTTGAATTCCGTGTTCGTGTCACGTACCCGGCACGCCAGTTGAATCTCCAGCTTCCCGTTGTCCGCATCCTTCGTGGATATGTCAACGCGGAGGATTTCCACCCTCGGCTCCCATTTAATTATTGCTTCACGCAGTCTGCTCTCGAACAATCCGATGGACGCCCGGCTGATGGTCGAAAAGACCAGGTCGTGAATGCCGCAGCCAAAGTCAGGCCGCATCAAACGCTCGCCGGGCGCGGTCTCCAGGATGATGCGGATCGCTTCCTTGATGTCCTGCTCATGCTCGGACATTGCGATCTGACCGCTCGCCGGATTGACGCCGACCGGGAACTTCCATCCTCTGCCTAGAAAATCCTTTGACATCGCACCGTCCTATCCGATCAATACCGTCGGCTCTCCGAGCGCAATCGCGTTCGGGGCACCCGCTTCCACCACCTGGTCTCCCTGCCGCGCCGCGGGCAGGCCGCCAATCAAGACGGTGGTGCTGCCGACGGCGACGATTCCGCCGACATGGGGCTTAGGCCCGTCAAACAAAGGGCAGGCATGAAAGTCCGAGGTCGCCCTCCACGCTGGCTTGCCGCCAATCAAAACGTTGACGCTGCCCGGGCCAGGAATGAGCGGGGTTCCGTGACTGGTCTGGTCTCCGATTCGCGCCGCAGGCTGTCCCACAGGTATCTCCTCCTCTTTAGTTGATTCGCACGAGCGCGCCCTGAATCGTCAGCGTGCCGCTGGCCTTGATGTTCATAGACGCCCCGGCCTCGATGTCAATGGACTGCGACTTGAGCTTGAGACTCAAGCCACTCTCAATCGTCAGGCTGTTTTGGGCCGTCTCAATGACGATCTTGTTCGACCCGGAACTGTCCTTAATCTCCACACGCGCCGACCCGGTCTTGTCATCGAGCATGATGGTGTGGCCGCTCTTTGTCTTGATCTCAAGGCTCTCTTCGCCCGTCTTGTCGAACATAGTGATCTGATTCCCGCCGCGCGAGCGAATCTTCTTCGTGTTGTTATCGCCGTCGGCGTTTGTCTCCGGCGGCTTGTCCTTCCCGTTCCATAGCGCGCCCAGCACGTAAGGGTGCTCGATGTCGCCTTTATCGAAGGCAAGCAGAACCTCATCGCCGACTTCCGGCAACCAGAGGGTGCCGCGATCATTGCCAGCCGCCAGCACCGCGATTCGTGCCCAGTAGCTCTCCTCTGACTTCTCCCGCCAGGGATATTTCACCTTGATCCGACCCAACTGTTCAGGGTCCTTGTTGTTAGTGACCAGGCCGATGGCCACCCCTTCCATCCGCCCGCTCTCTTTCTTGTCTTCGTCTTGTAGAAGGTCCAGCAGGCTCATATCGTCGTGTCCTTCACCTTAAAGGTCGTGTGATAACCGGAGGTGTTAATCGTGTGTGTGCTCTGTTCGACGTAATAGGTCTTGCTGAAGAGCTTGCCCAGTCCTAATAACTCCACATTCGTGTCCGCGAGAATCTCTGGCACTCCGATGGATTCACCGCTACCCTGCACGAACAGCTCGGACCGTTTCTTCAGAATCGCCGCCGCCCGGCGGTCTGCCTCCTGCTTGGAGAAGACAGGAACCCGCACCTTGAGTTCTCCCGTGTCGCGGCAGATAGAGTTGACAATCTCGCCGCCGCTACGGCGGTTCGCGTCCCGGCCCGGCTCATTGCCTCGCTCGGCTGTGCCGACGATCTCCTTCTTCGCGTTCACGTCCCACCCACGAACCTCAACTTTGCTGACCTGCTCCGAGATGTTGATCTCGGGGGTGAAGCTAACGAGGCCCTTCCCCCATTCCAACGTCACGACGGCTGCCTTATCGTTTGCCGGTGGGCGAAAGAAGAGGTCCTTGTCGAACACGTAAATCTCGTAGCCGTTTCTCTCGGCCAGCTTTTCGAGAAACTCAAAATCGCTCTGCATGACTTTCTCGATCTTCGGGTGCTCCACACGCGTGTCGGTAACCACCGGGTTCAGGCCGTGCTTGCGCGCCAGCTTCTCCGCGACATCCGAATCTTTCGTGTTCTCCCAATTGTCCGAAGCCTTGCCCTTCGTCATGCAATAGCTCAGGTCATATCCGCTGACGACGATCTGCGGGAGGCCGCTGGCTGGGAAGCTTGTCTGGACCGCCGTGATCTTCCCGCGATGCATGAGCTTCATGGATTTGGCGTCCTGGTAGCCCAGGGAAATTTCCACCGCATTCCCGAACGCGAACAGGTCTGTCAGGTGTTCAAACTCGCGCGTCTGGAAGTTGAAGGTGCTGTTGACCGTGAACGAAAAACGGTCTGCGCCCTTGAGCGTGTTGTCAACTTGAACCGAAGAGACCTCAAGGAACAGCTCGGTCAGAACATTCCGGCCATTAACGATGAGCCGGTATGCGGGGGCGTAGAAGTTCTGGTACGCCCGCTCTAGTTGCATGAAAGTTTTCGTCATAGCAGCGGCGGCAGCTCCAGTTCCGTACCAGGCTCAACGATTCTCGGGTTCTCCAGGAGGTTCTTGTCAGCGATAACTTTCCACTTCTCCGGGTCGTCGTATTCCGTCGCGGCGAGAAGCCAGAGGGCGGAGCCTTCGTCGAAGTTGACGCGCTTCGTCCGGTCCGCCGATTGCCGCCCGATCTCCGAGAGTTGTTGCTGAACGGTCTTGTACTCTTTGAACGTGACGTTCAGTGTCGCCCGCACAGGGGTGCCGTCATCCAGAAAGAAGGTGAACTTCTGCGAGAGCTTCTCGATGATGCCTGTGAACTGGATTCCCTGCGGCGTCCCGATGGGCGGCCCCCAAGTGAATTCACAGATCGGCGGCGCGTGCAACTCGGGGTCAATCTCCATCAATCCGGCGATCTTCCGCGTGTAATTCCTGACATCCTCTCTCTGGGTTACCGTTCCGTGGCGGGAAGACTTGGCGTATGTGTCAAAGAACAGTTCCATCGTCAGCGTGTCGGCGTTGCCAGTCACAAACTGTGTCACGGGAGTCGCCAGGCCCGGGAGCGAAGTGCTCTGAAACGTGTTCCCTTTCTCGATCGAATACTCAGCCGGATTGAACAGCACATCAATCCGCTGATTCTTGAACCTCCCGTTGATCGGTCGGATATAAGCAGTCTTCAAGTTCTTCGTCGTCATTGCTCAGAGTCCTCGCCGCTCCTTCTCAATTTGTAGCTCTCGCTTTAACTGCTCGTAGACTTGGCGCGTCAGTCTATCTATCTGGGGCGGCTGCGCCTGGGCCGGTACTTTGGCGATGTCGCTCAGAGACTGGCGCAAGTCGCGCAGGCTGCCAGCTAATTCACGCGCCACCAGCGCGCCCTGTCTTGCATACTGCAAAGACGGCGAAGGGCCGAAGCGAGACACTCGCGGCGCGAGAGCCTCTCGGTTATCTCGTCTGGGCGACGAGAGAGTCAGTTGAATTCTGGTAAAGGAAGTCTCAGGCGATGGCGGCGACTCGGGCGGCCTATCACCCGGCGTCCTGAGCAGCAGTCGAGGCGATTGCGGGAGTGCGGCGGATTCAATCTCGCGCGTGTGACGGTCGCCGCCCGGTAGCCACAGGAGGCGCATCGCCATGCTGCTCACGCCGAATTCGAAACGGTGCAAGACATTCGTCCGAGAGCGCGGCATGGTCCAGGCGCGCGCGCCACCCGGCAATTGCAGCGAGGCGATAAGCTTTTCCGAAAAGAATGATGTCAAGCGTTCGGTAGCGCCGGGGAGCCGGACAAGCGCCTGAGGCTGTAGGCCGAGCCGCTGCCTCCGGCGCAAAGCCGTAGCTGTGGGACGAGGCCCTGAGGCCGACGGCAGCAGCAGCAGGTCGCCGAGACCGAAGACAAGGCTCAGGACCTGTTCCCTGCCCGCCACCGTTCTGACTTCCCGAATGCGCTCGCCCGGCGGATGAAAGGGCGACCAAGACTCGCGCAGGAATCGCTCTGTAAAAAATCTTTCTCTCCTTCGCTCGCCCGTCGGCAAAGCGAAGCGATGGAAAACATGATTTGCCAAGACCTTGCTTGCTGCGGCCTTTGCGAGAAGAGCGCGAACTCCTGGTCGGAGAGCCAACGTCAGTTGGAGCGAAGAGAAGAATGAATAGTTTGCCGGTGTCAACACCCGCCGACCTGGCCGTCGCGCCGTCCAAGATGCTGTCTTCGGCTTGCGAAAATCACGGCGGACGGGGGCTGAGAGACGACGTTCCATCGAGTCCCAACGGCTGCTGAGCGTGCGAGCGAACCCTGTCTCGATGACGCCAGCGAATGACGCCGGACGTAGGGCTTCGACCACCCCGCGCAGTTGCGAGATGCCCTTGAGTGGTCCTCTTTTTGTCGTCCTTCGATTGATCACAGTTTCGTCATCCCATGATGGGCCAACTCGACGCTCTCGACAGCGACCGTGTTGCTCGTACCGCTCAGATCACTGCCGTTCCATTTCACCGGGTAAGCATCGCGGAAAATCCAGCGCCACTTTTCCTGTCGCTTCACGTCCAGCAGCACGACGGAGACCGTCTTGCGCTGGACATCGCCGTCAACGACCTGTTGGTGCCACGCCCACAATTCGGCACGGTCCGTGATTCCGCGCTTCAGCGTGAGATTCGGATACCGCGTCTCCTTGGCGATCTTGTGGACATAGTTGTTGACACCGCCCTCGCGGTATTCGTCCAGTTCTGTCCGCACCTCCAGGCCCGTCACTTCGGAGAAGCCTCCGACCTGCGTCCCGTTGATCTCGACCACGAACTGGAAGACCTTGTATGGGTCCACTGGCCTCATCTGATGTCCTCGGCTCTAAATGTCGAAGAGGTTCTCAGGCTCTTCGCTCAGCTTGCGGTTGATCTGCGAAATCTCTTCGCACCAGCGCCGCCGCTCCTGATGCTCCGCGTTCATCAGGTCCTCAGGCGACCAGTGAAAGTGGTAGGCGATAAAGGCCATCTCCTCGTACAGTTGGTCGAGGGGATAGCCCGTCAGGCTTCCCCCAGGCCATTAACTCCCGCCTCGAATTCGTGCTCGCACTGCGGGCAGACGACCTTCGACGCCCTGCCGTCGCTGTTGATCTTCTGGTAAAGCGACTGCAAGTAGGAGACATCGGAGGCATACAGGTTCTCGATAATCCGCGGATTAACGTCCGGCAGCCCTCCCAGTTTTGTGATGACGCGCGAAAGCACGATGATCGTCAGGTACGCGGGATTCGACTGCACGCGCGGGTCCTTGAGCGGCAGAATCTCGTCTGCCGCCGTCGCCAAACGCATCGTCCCCTCCCGGTGGAGCGTCCCGTCGCCGTCCATGTACCCTCGCGGCAGATTGAACTCGACCTCTGTTTGAAACGCCATCGTTTTCCTACTCCTGGTTATTGGCGTAACGCTTACGAAGCGCGGATCACGCCTTCATTACAGATCTCAAGCAACTCGATTGAGACATCATTCCCTTTCGCGTTGAGATCGGTCGGGTCGTACTTGCTCGGCCACGCCTCGACCACATTCCAGCGCGCCTTGTCCTGCCCGGCCTCGTCAACGACAATAATGGCGATGTTCTTGCGCACGATGGTTCCGTCCACGATTTGGCGGTGCCAGTTGTGCAGCTCCATCGAGTCGGTCACTCCCCACTTGAGCGTTACGTTGCCGAATTTCGTCAGGCCAGTCAGTTTTCTGACGTGCGTCGGGTCGTTGCCTTCCCGATAGTCAATCGGGTCCACAGTAACGTCGAAGCCCGTCACTTCGCTGAAACCAGCCTGCTGGATTCCGTCTATCTCGACGCGGAACCGGAAATTTCTAAACGGGTCTTTTCTAGCCATCTCGCTCTCCTCCGGTGTTTCATGCTCCTGCCTAGAGTTCCGTCACCTCCGAGCCTCCCTGAAACTGTGCGAGGCGGAAGATGACAAACTCGGCGGGCTTAACGACGGCGACCCCGATGATGCAGATGAGCCTGCCGTTGTCTATATCAGACTGCGTCATGGTCGTCCGGTCCACCTTCACGAAGAAGGCTTCCTCGGGCTTAGTGCCCATCAGTGCCCCGTTGCGCCACTCGGTGATGAGAAACTGTGTGATCGTCTGCTTGACGCGCGCCCAGAGTTTCTCGTCGTTCGGCTCAAAGACCACCCACTGCGTTCCCTCGTCAATCGTCTCGCCCAGATAGAGGAAGTAACGCCTGACGCTGATGTATTTCCAGAGGGTGTTGGTCGAAGCCGTGCGCGCGCCCCAGACACGAATGCCGCGTGCCGGAAAGACGCGGATGCAGTTGACGCCCCGCGGATTGAGAAAGTCCTGCTCGCCCTTCTTGATCTGGAATTCGACCGACTTAGCCCCGACCACAACCTCGTTGGCAGGCGCTTTGAAGACGCCGCGCTCGATGTCCGTATGGGCATAAATGCCTGCGATGTGGCCCGAGGGAGGGATCAGCGAGTCCTGATTGATAAGAGGATTGAAGACCTTGATCCAAGGGAAATAGAAGGCCGCAAAGGTCGTGTCCTGGGGCGGGCGGATGCCGTTGATATTATTGAGAGTATCCGTGCCCGGTCGCGAGTGCAGGATCGCAAAGCGGTCATGCAGCTTGGCGCAGTGGGCGATCACTTCTGTGGTCAGGTTCGGGTCTTTATGGTGGTCCGGGGCGACGACGATTGCTATCTCGTCCACCTCCTCGAATCCCGTCAGTCCGGTCCTGTAGACCGTCCCGTCCGGCAACGCGGGCAGCGTTCGTCCCTGAAAATCCGCGAGCACGACCGGCACATCCGTCCCCTGCGCGCCGAGAGTAAAGACCATCACAAGCCCGAGGGCCGGTGGTGTCGCCTGCGTGTCCGGGTCCAGTTGCCTGACACGGATCAGGCTCGAACCGCCGTTGATGACCGTCTCGTAGAAGTCAACAGAAGTTTTGTCCGCCGAGAGGTTGTCGTAGACTTCGAGCAGCGTCGGCTCGCGGCGATTCGCGTCCGTGACCTTCGTCGCATCAGTCGGGTCAACCGGAGGGTCTGTCGGCGGTGGCGTGTCCCAGTACATCACCGTCAGCTTGATGCGGGTCGGGGGGTCTCCCTCCCGTTGCAAGCTTCCCGGCTCGATCTTCGCCGCGATCCGATTCCCCCAGCTTCCTGGCCCAATGGCTGCGATCTCTATGATTCCGGCGTGGATG
>Ga0182001_10000040_pt1 | contig 31169 bp, 28 predicted proteins | sample BulsoiFelSFmetaG_FD_120485 | JGI IMG/M metagenome (GOLD analysis project Ga0182001, IMG submission 120485) | Bulk soil microbial communities from Mexico - San Felipe (SF) metaG | ecosystem: Environmental > Terrestrial > Soil > Agricultural land | place: Mexico: San Luis Potosi | collected... | reverse complement strand
GAGTTCATACCTTTCGGAAGCCCATTTCAGGAGTGTATCCGCATCCTTAATCAGCTTGGGCAGGCTTTCAAGTATTAGGTTTCCGCACAACTCAATAGTTTGGAGAGTTGCAGGGTTCGGGGGATCATTTTGCTGCTGAAGAAAGTAATCGTAAGTAGCACGCATACTCCTGCCATAGCGATCAGGAGCAAAGCCGAAAGTCTTTATGTGCCCAGTATCAATTTCCTCGAAAAGCTCAGTTATTTCGTTCGCGTCCCAGCCGAGCTTCGTGAGTTCCTGAACAAACTGTGTTCTTGCCTGCCAGTAAACATCACTTGTATCTACAAGTGTATCGTCAAGATCAAAGATTATTAGCTGTTCATGTGACATTAAACGTATTATGAATGGTTTGCATTAGCGCGACCAGTATTGGTATTTACTCCTATATTAGCTGGCCTCGTTGTGTTATTAGCGCCCGGTGTCTCTGCTGTGCCCGCAGGAGTTGTCTGCTGATTGATACTCCTTTCCTGATTTGTTATAGGCTGTTTTGAACCATCTTTCGGAGGGCTTTGAGACAGAGTAACTATTACTGCAATAATCCCAGCCAGTGCAGCAAGAATTGTACAGGCAATCATAACCCAGTTCATTCTGTGGTTCCGAATCAACTCGTTAACTTTGACTTCATTGACATAGTTCCTGCTATCAAGCGCGGTAGCCGAAATAACATTCCCCGCGCTCTGTTCAGCAGTGAAAAATGTTTTGATCTTCTCGTCAACTGCTGCCGCCGCAATTAATCTCTGGTCAACCTTTTCTGCGGTGATAAAGTTCCTTATTTTTTCATCAGCCTGCACGGCGGTAATGAAGGGGAAATCCCTGCTCTTAATAATGAGGTTTGTCAGGGTGCCGGGATTCTGCTCCAAATCCATTCCCGCAAAGTTATGCTCACGCTCCTGCCTTGAAATCCGTTTGCTATAGGGTGCGGCGGCGGCTACCGGGAGGCGCTCAAAAATTACTGTAAATATTTTAGTGCCGAGATTAATGGTCTTCGTATTCTTTCTGATATTGATTGCCCTGACAGTTAATGGGCCACTGAATCCGGGGTCAACATGGCCGGGATTCAGAACAAGCAGTCCCTGCGAACTCATCTCATTAATGGCAAATGCCGTTGCTGATATGTCGGCAGGTAGGTTTACTTCTTCCAGTGTAAATAAACTAACTACTTCCCCAGGCTGTACCTGAATATCCTCTTCTTGAACGGGCAGGGTTTTTATAGGTACTCCACGTCTGAAAATGCTACCAATGCGCATATCATAGCTACACGCCTGAATATTATTCTCGTCAGCACCTGTGATAAGGCGACCAGCCTTTATTTCACTTTTAATGGCTTCGTCGTTCAAAATGCCAACGGGGAAGGGAGAAGGTTGATCAGTTTGTGACATAGCAGTTTCCTTTCTGCCAAATACCAACGCGTCTAGGTAAATTGCGCACGCACGGAGGAAATGAATCCACCTACATCAAGGATTTCTATACTATGTTCCTTCGGGTACTGAGTGTGCAGTTTCTTCGGTACAACAAGTTTCAGCCCTGCCTTACGCATCAAATCTAACTGCTTCTGAGAGATTCCGGCCTGAGTCGTCAGAATATGCTTTTGTGGTTGCAGCGGAGCCTCGCTAACCACCTGCCGCCAGCGATCCTTGCAGGTGGTCTTGACGCCGACTACAAACAGCTTGTCTCGTGGGTAGCGGCGGTCGTAGTACGCATCTACACTTGGGATAACCACATCGGGATTGCCTTCAATAGGCGGCCTCATCACATAAGGAATACTAGCCTCTCCTAAAAGATATTCAACATGATTTTCAAGCGAGCGCCCTGCGCGCGATTTACGACGATTCATAATTGACGAGGCGGTTTCAAGAAAATCATCCACGTCGCGGAACACGCGCACGATCTGAGACTGACAAATCTGGCGCTCGGCCAAGCGGAACAGTTGATACTCAGCTTCCAACAGCTTCATCAGCTTATCATCAGCCGTCAACGCCCTGAACCGTCGCAGGCAATCTATCAGGGCCTCGCGCGCCCCTTCCGAGAATTGAAGACCCGGCGGAAATTCTGTCAGCCCTTGGACGAACTGCCGGAAATGGCGATCAATGCACTCGTCCTCTGTTTCGAGTTGCGCAGCGCCGGACTCATAAGCTGCCCACGTCCTGACTATCTCGACACCAAGCGCGGCCTGTATCTCGTCTATATCCTCTTCATCATAGAGTACATATGCGATGAATTCTTCGTAAGAGACAGGTATAAAGACCAGCAGATCGCCAACGTTATCAAAAGTACGAAACGGGAAATCTTTGCCGAAGCCCGTAAGCCTGAATTCGCTGCGCGTTCCCGTGCCATACCAATGAATAGTTGATTCAGTTGTGCGACCGTCCTGCCAAAGCACTTGCACATCTGTATGTCTGTTCTCGCCCTTCACTGGTTCATATGGCGTGTAGATATGCCAAGCAGGTTTAGGGAGAAGATAGCCGTACTGATGGCCGCCGGTCAGTCCAACATCATTGGGCGAGATGAATTTGAGAATTGCTTTTCCGTAAGTTATTGCATCGGAAATTGCCCGCTCGCAGTAAGGTGAGATCATCCGGTGTCTCCGGTGATGAGAATAGGGATTAAGCGGCGACTGATGTGCGTTTCAGAAGGCAGCCATTATTATTCCGGGTAAGCTGCCAGCAAAGAAGAGACGCGACCTGTCGCACGACCGCTTCTGCTACTTTCGGCACGATGGCATTACCAAACTGCCTGTATGCCTGAGTATCAGAGACGACGATGTTGTTCTGATATTGTTCGTCGAATCCCATGAGCCGCGCGCACTCCTTAGGCGTCAGCCGACGCGGATTCTTCCCTTTCTGAGGGATAAGAATTTCAGACCCATCTTTGAAATAACGGGCGCTCAGTGTGCGCGTGATGCCGTCGAGATCAGCCAAGCCAAATCCGAAGCCGTTGCCTTTGGCTTTATGACGCTCGGCATACTCCTGCAAGTATTCCCATAGGTGATCCGTCAGCGTGTATTTCGGATCAACCCTTGACTCCAAGATGTCGCGCAGTCGAGGCCGCGCACCTTCAGGCGGCGTCGGAAATTCAAAAGGCGGATTATCACCAAAGATTCGTGTGTCGAAGCAGACGATATAAACGCGCTCTCGGTGCTGTGGAACCCAAGCGGAAGCATCAATCACTTTATGAAAGACTCTGTAATCAAGTTCCTCCAGTGCTGCCTTAATAACTTTCCACGTTCGCCCCTGATCGTGAGATTGAAGGTTCTTTACATTCTCCAGAAGCACTATCGGCGGGCGCTTTGCCTGAATGATAGTGGCGACGTTGAAAAACAGCGTGCCCTGAGTTTCACACAGGAAGCCATGCGGATGACCAAGGCTCTTCTTCTTTGAAACGCCCGCGATGCTGAAAGGCTGACATGGGAAACCGGCAGCAAGTACATCATGATCTGGAATGTCAGCGGCCTTTATCTTCGTGATGTCACCCTGGGGAGTCTCACCAAACCATGCTCTGTATGTCTTCTGAGAGTATTTGTCTATCTCAGATGAAAATACACACGTTCCGCCAAGTTTCTGCAACGGGATGCGATAGCCACCGATCCCCGCAAACAAATCAATAAAAGCGAAAGGAATCCGCTCGACCTGCGCAGGCTCTACGTGTACGGGTTCAAAGGGAAGCACAGGCTGCTGACCAGTACACGCCTGCTGGAGTACGTTGATAACAAACTCTTTCTGAGTCTGATTGCGCTCCTTCCGCTCCTGCTCTATCCAGGAACGAATCTGTTCCGGCACATCTCTGACTAGAAGCTGACTGCCCATTAATGTTTACCTGTCCGCCTGCCGCTGGGAAAAGTTGATAGCACCTGCACGGGCGGATGATAGCAGATTTTCCCAGATTGTCCATTATTTATTCAGGCTCATAATGCACCAGCTCATGCTCTGCTGGATTAGGGTATTCCCGGCGAAAGCTGCTCCACTATGCGCTTCAGTTGCCACACAGCCTCCGTTTCTCTTTCTGTTATCAACTCCAAATTACTTTTCCTGCTTTCCCATACCTTACGATGTGCTGCTCTCTGAGCACACACAGCTACCTCTTGGGCCATTAGCGCCGCGTCCTCACCATCGAACAGCAGTACAGCCCAACCGACTTCAAACGCCCCTCTATGCTCTGTCCCTCTGAATCGTTGCATTGAAGGTCTGGCCTCGTTCAAGGCGATTTCCAGCGTCTCAATATCTATAACTCCCTCGGCATACAGGCGTGCAGCTTGGACGCAGGCGCGCGGGTGAAAATCCTCTGACGCTAACTCCTCAAAGACATGCAGTACATGCTCGGCAAAGTCACAGGCCAACTTGCGTAATTGCTTCTCCGTCAAGAACTCACGGCGCAGTAACGCCTCTACGCGATTTTTTGCTGGCAGGTCCAGGGCAAGAATCTCCTCTGCTGAGAGGTACGGACGGTGTGAGAAAGCTCCGATCAGTAAGTGTGATTCTTCGTTAGTAATTAGGTCAGAGTTAAGAATAATGTGTAAATTGATAGACTGCATCTCTTGTGCTTTAGCGACTCATATCCAGTCAATGATCGGCTTTCCCTCTTTGTCGGTGAACTTGCCCATGATGATCCTCACGAAATCAATAACCCACCACAGCAGAAGCAGAGCCATCGCGCCGATGCTGACCGGCCAAAGGCTTCTAGCCTCAAAGGCCCAGATCAAGCCGATAAGTGTAGGCAGCAGAAGTTGCAGACCTGCGGTGAGGTATTTGCCGGTGTAGAAGCGGTGGACGCCAAAGATACCAAAGAGCCAGCAGAGCAAAAACATGGTTAGCTTTTTTTCGCCACTAGATTGGTTATTAGCCATTCCATTTCTCCTCATGTATAGATGTGTTGGTGCTACCCGTCTCCTCTATGGCAACCAACTACAGGCTTTGGTATCTTTATCAAGTAGTTTTTTGACAATATGGGGCTGCTTATGTGCGTAATGGCTTTACATCACAGGTAATGCCAATCGCTGCTGGATTTCGAGTACAACACTACCCGGCAGCAATATTATGCAATGTCATAATAGGGCTATCCAGACCTAGTTGCAAATTTAATCTGCAAAGCTATAGACCATTAGGAGGAAACTTCTAATGGGAAGGGCGTCTCGTCCGAAGCCGACGCGGTTAGCCGAAAAGTTGATTGAAATTCGTGGGAAGCTGAGTCTTTCGCAGAATGAGATAATCAGTCGTATGGGACTTACTGGTGAGACAACCAGGGAAGAGATTTCTAAATTCGAGCGGGGAGTACGTGTGCCGCCATTGCCTGTTCTGCTGGGTTATGCACAGGCCGCAGGTGTATATGTAGATGTTCTGATTGATGATGAGGTAAACCTTCCGAGCAAGCTTCCATGTACGCCAAAGCATGAAGGTGTTAGACGCTCTTGCTCTGGACGCAAGCAGAAAGTTAGCCCCAAATAACCAGTCCTGTGCATAGGGCGGCTGAGACTGCAACCGTCATACGCGGGACTATGAAGGCAAGGGATGATGTTGAAGGTTACTTGGAAATCTTAATAGGTGATTCATTAAACCTACTTGGTAAGTGACCTAGTAGAGATCCGCAAACCCATTCACTTTAATGACAAAAATATACATAATAGGAATTGTAGCTGTTATTGCTCAGTGGCTAATAGTTGTGTTCCTTGCGACCGAAAAGAGACGCAATTCCCGCTTGGCAATACGATACGTAATGTCGGATTTAACACTCCTGATTGTCTTTGCAGCAATCCTATCTACTATTTGGCTGGTCGTTATGTTCTTCATCAAAGATGATCCGTCATATGGACTTATTTTTATAATTGGATTACCGCTGGGAGCCCTTTTATTATACCTGCCTTTTTCACTCTTTCCGGTAGACCTATTTGCCCGGCTTATTCATGGTAGGCCAAATATGTCTTGTGTGGATCTTCCCCAATCACAAACTGTATCTAACAACGATCTTCATATCGCTCACTTATCTGACCTTCATCTTACTAACAATGTCACTTTAGAAGCTGATTTGCCCCTCGACCAAGTTCAGGAGGTGGTTAGGAGCAGCCTTCTATGGAGTAAAGAACGGGCTGACAAACTGTTTCTTACTGGTGACATTACAGACAAAGGTAGCCTACTTGAGTGGGCACAGTTTCTTGATTTGATTGCTTCGCAAGGTCTTCCTTTAGAGGATGGGCGCATTTTTTTAATACCTGGAAACCATGATCTTTCTTTAGTGACGCAGCATGCGCCTGGCTTCGCACTATCTAGGCTGGCACATGATAAACAGGCCTACAACTTTATTACAAAAATACTTATGAAATGCCCGCCACAGTGGATGATGCTGACTGAGACCGGGCAAGTCCGCGTGCGTTCTCATCTTGAAAGCGTTGCTGAATATCTAACTTGCTACGGTGAGCATCCACCATACAATAAAACAATCCCCGTGGGTGGCCGGGCTGTAGTAGAGATCGGGTTTCCTGAGGAGCTTAGAGAGTCCGCTTCTCATCACGAAAATCTCTTGTGGCCTTCTAAACGAAATCATATGTGCTATGAGTTTTTACGGATGGCATATCCAATGGTGATGCTAGATGATGACAAATATCTGATTATCAGTTTGAACTCATGTGAGGATGCTCCTGAGTCCCTTCTAAATAGTGGATTCGGACGCTTGGGCCGTAAACAGATTGAATGCTTTGAGACTCTCACAAAAGATGCTGGATCAAGATGTGTCATAGTGCTGCTACATCATCATGTTGGAATCCCACCCGAAATACTCGCAGCTATGAAGAAAAAGCATCGGCGTGTAGAAATCAGAGCGTTAGCGCTTAGAGATGCTTATAAGTTCGCAAAAATCCTTGGCACTCTAAATAAATGTGTTGTCTTTCATGGTCATAAACATATCGGATACCGAGCAAAGTTAGGAAATACTATCGTTATTTCGGGGCCATCCGTTACCTATGGTGATGAGTTTGGTGGTAGTAATTGTGGTATATACGCTATCAACAGCGACGGTAATGTAAATGTTCTGGAGGACAGCCCATTCAGTGGCATATCCTATAGCATTCCAAATGATCACTTACGGCTCTCATAAAACACATATAAAATATTCTCAGCTTTTACCGCTAATGAACCGCTGAATAGGATTACTACTAGGCATAACCCCTCGATTACCAGCTTCCTGAATAACATCATTGCATGCCTCAAGATCAATTTCCCCTTCTTCATTGACTAAGCCAAAGAGTCGCCCTAGTTCGATAAATAGCAAGACCTGAGCAGTGGTGATCTGAGCCAATAGTTCAGCCGCATCAACAGCGTCCTGCCATTGCTCTCTAGTAATCGGCCTCATAGCATCTATTCACTTCACGTATAAAAACATCACCACAACGGGAGTTAGCGCCACAAACCTTCAAAGCGTGATGCAGCGGTACGGGTATATTTAACCGTGTGACTGATGTTCTTATGACCTAAATAATCCTGGATCAGGCGCGTGTCGTATCCTTTGTTGGCGAGGTAATACCCTGTGCTGTGGCGAAGCATATGGGGATGGACGCTTATATCCAGCTTGGCACGCTGGCCTATCTCTCTGAGCAGGTAATTAACTGCCTGTCTGGTAAAGGGGCCGCGCTCACTTGTCAGCAGATAAGGAACCTTCGTCTCACCGCGCTCGCGTAAGTACCCACGGATCGCGCGCAATTCGTCGCCTTCAATCGGTTGTGTAGTGGAGAGGCTACCTTTGCGACGGCGCACATAGATTCGGGCAGCGTCAAGGTCAAAATCACGCAAGCGTATATCAATCAGTTCCGATACGCGCAGGCCGTGACGATAGGTAAGTAACACCAGCAGGTAATCCCTCGCACCATGACGCCCGCGCCTCGCCGCATCCAGTAAACGCTTGACTTCCATCTCCGTCAGAAAGTCTCTCTTTCGCGTGTCAACTGCTGCTTTGTTTATTGTCTTCATTCTCACTCTTTACATTACGGCTGTCGGGAGGCAACCATTCAGGTCAAAGTTATATAGAGAAATTCAGGGTTTACCGATGCGACTCTTTACAATTTGCCCTTTCTGTAAAGAGTCTTCTTTACGTGATCGCGTAAGTTCTATTAGCTGGCGAGGCGTAGGACCTGCCGGAGTCGGAACGTCGGCTAGTCGTCGGCATAAACTCTCAAACAGATCTACTCCTTCCTCGACGGCTGCACGCTCTTCATCTGTCAGAGGGATGTGCTGCAACATTTGCTGCAAGTTCGCTTGCCCCTCTATAAATTGACCCTTCGCAGAGTCTTTAGGCACGTAAAACTGACACTTAGGGCATGCCATCCGGTGTGGGCATTCCTTAAAGTATGCGTTGGTACACCAGCCATGCCCGAGGTCATAATACTGCCACGGCTCTCCTTGCGCTGCCGCCCCGCTCACAATGGCGTCTCGATCAATTAATACTTCGATGGTTCTTAAGTTACGCTCGAAGTAGCCAGCCTTTTCATATTTTTTGGCGAGTTTCGTCGGATTGACTCTAGCGTAGTGCTGCGTAGAGTTTGGGTTCTGGTGTCCCAACCACTCTTGCAGTTCAAACAGATTCAGTGGCTCTTTAGAGTTGATAAGCTGGGTCGCCGTAGTTGACCGAGCGCGATGGCTGGTTATGGCTCCCCTAGTGTCGCGCTCCGGCACGCCTGCCTTCTTACATAGTAGTGAAATGAGCCGACTATTAATGTATGTAAATCCAATCCGTCTACCACGGAACGAGAAGAGATAATGCACTATCTCGTTCGTCTTACTATCGAGGGCAGGCGGCTGCTCGGGCCGCACTCGCTCCCACTCAGCTATTGCTTCACCGACTACCCGGTCTACAGGCTTTGTAAAGGCGTGCTTTGTTTTGTTTACTGGAACATCCAGCCAACAGACTGCTTCTTTCGGAAGTATTTCACCTGTCCCATGAATAGTTACATCTTCGCGTTGCCAGCGCACGCAACTAACCCGCAACCGTGTAATCTCATTGACACGCAACCCCGCGAAAAGCCACACAAGAGCTAAAGCCTTAACCATTTCAATTGGATAAAAGTAGCCGCTCCGTGTATAGCATTCTGGGAGATCAGCCACCGTCAGATTCAGCCCTGCCCACAATAACTTCGCCCAAATATCATCAGCGATAACTTTAGGGTCAGGGGCTATTTTGGCACGTATAGATATAGGTGTGCGGAAGGCGCGACTAGGAGCGAATGGGAGTTGTACCCAGCCCCATTCTTGGCAGTCGCGGAAAAATATGCGCATCGCTGCTAAGCTCTGTGCGATTGATCTAGGAGAGAAAGGTTTTCCGATCTTATCCCTGACTGTCCGTTTACCTATTGTCCAATCACCGATTTTTGCCCGGATCAGCGCTGCGACGTAATCAGCGGCTAGCTCATACGTCCAATCCTCTGGTGAAGATAGGCTTGGATGAGCTTTATTTAGCCACCGCCCTGTCTTCATTAAAGAATAGAACAGCCCTTTACGAGTTGAGTGTTCAAGCGTAGATGTCTCTTTCCACCGGCTGCACCAATTAAACCACTCTGGCGGTACATCAGTAGACGTTTGTTCAGTTTGGCCGCATCTTAATAGCGGTGCCAAACTATCTGGGATTACGCCTAGCCTCACCAAGGCGAGAGAGAGAGAAATTACATGTTTCCTAGAATCCTTTGAAGTATAGTTGTCACGCACTTTCACGATTGCTTGAAGTGTTATGTCCTCAAGCCGAGGGCTACGGTTCAAGAGCATGACCTTACACAAAGTATATGGAACACGCTTTAAAGCGTTACTATACCCCATCCTGCGTAGTTCTGAGCGGACAGTCTCGAACGCGGTACTTACAACCTGCTCGCCAAAGATGCGTTTAGCTAGTCTGTAATATGAATGGTGACCATAGAGGTACAGCTCGGTAAAGTTTGCAGCAATGTAGCTGAATGTAATTAGGTTGAGCCGACACTCCTGATAGGCGCACTCCTTATCAAATTCCTGATAACTACTTCCAACTACTTCAACCCAATCTGATGGAGACCAGGACCAATAGCAAGTACCACGCCTGTGCATTGCACTCAACAAGTTTGACTTTGTGCCAGAGCGGTAGCACCTCTGCCACACACCGGTATATTGGAGCACATCGTCAACTGGCTGAAGTAATCTTGCAAGAGCGTCTTGGTTCTCTCTTAACCAAAATTTGTTAGCTGCGTCGTGCATGATGGCGACTGACGATAGTGCTTGAATTTCTTTAGCAGTAAGAATGGGGCTGCGGTCGTAGATAGATAAATCAAACGGCCATTGTCTTTTGGGTTTTCGCCGTATATGAGCGCCAGGTTGATTCTTCATTTTAGCGCCTCCGCTATTACAGACAGCCTCCATTTATGAATCTGATCCATGCCGCGTTCTAGCTTAAGCGCTAAGTCCCGTCCGCTCAGATGAATGTATTCCATTGTTGTCTTAAGACTTTGGTGTCCCGCAAATATAGCTATTTCATGAATGTCCCAACCAGATCGGGCAAGATCAGTGAGGCAAAGATGTCGTAAGGTATGAGTAGTGAACCCGCTTACGCAAGAAAGTTTAGCTAATCGCTCGGCAACTTTAGACCATGTCCAGATTTTCAGGGGTTCTGTTCTGTTTCGGGGTGATTCAGAGAGGAACATACTGCCAGACGACAAAGTTAATTTTCGCCTATGTCTGAGGTAAGCGGCGAGCAGCGTGGTTGTCACTGTGGAGAAGGGCACAATACGCGTTCGTCTGCCCTTTGTGATTTCACAACGAACTGTCAACATTCGGTTGGCAAAATCGAAATCACTGATAAGAAGCGAGCACACTTCCTCTCGTCGTAGAGCCGCGTCATAGCTAAGGGAGAGCATCGCACGGTTCCTCAGTGGTTCCGCACTGGCGGCTCTGAGAATGCACTGCCATTGTCCATCATTAGGAATCCAAGGCAGCTTCCGGTATCGAGGGATCAAGGCTCTATCCCTCTGTCCCGCAAAACCCCTTCCAGGCGTGTAGCGACCACGGCCTACAGGGTTATCAGTCCTGCAACCCTTCTCAATCACAAAGTCGAAGAAAAGACGAACGGCAGTAATTTTTTGTTGGAGAGTTGAATTTGAAAGCCCCGTCCCTGAATCCATAGCTATAATGTTTTTACCTCGGTGATTTGGTCGTAAGGTAAGATCACGTACCCACAGCACAATATGTTCTTTGGTTGCTAATTCTGGGGCAATGCTGCGGCCCATGCAGAAAGTGAAAAAATCCTCCCGTCCGCGAGCATAGGCATCAATCGTGTTGTGGGAGTGGCCGAGAGATGCTTCAATAATGAGTAATGTCCGAGCCAACGAGTGTTGAGCAACCAAAGGATACTTAACCCAATCTATCGAATTCACGTCCATTGCTAAATCTAGTAATCTGCCGACTAATATTAAGCAATCAAAGGCACTTATATGCTTTAACCAAGCTAAATCGGAGAAAGTCTACCACGCTGCCCGCCGCCTGTAAATCTTTGGGAAATATGCACTTACGGGTACATATTATTGGGTTTCGGGTTTGTTAAAGGTGTGATTCGTTTAAGGGAGGAGAACGTAGCAGTGTTTACTTCATCTGAATGTTAAATCTTAAATTCCCATTAACTTGCTGCGGGGTCGCTGAACGAGAAATATGGGAAACCAGAGGAAATGATGTTTCCTCTGGTCGAGGGCGGGGTATTAACCCCGCCCCTAAAGTCGGCGTGCGTAACGTTAGCGACGCCGCCTTTGTTCAACCTACTTCTAATTCCTAATAATATTCATCTTTTCGAGCGTCACTTTGTTGAGTGTGCCCGTGACCTTTAACCCTTCGGCTTCCTGATACTTTTTCAAACCCGCCCGCGTATCAGGGTCAAGCTTGCCCGTCTGCTCGCCAGCGTAGAAGTTGCGCTGCTTGAGAATCGCCTGCGCCTGCTTAATCTGGTCTTTGTTGGCGCGAAAGACTGGGCCGCGCTTTGGTTTGGGATTAGAGTTTGCGTTCTGAGTTTTTGCCGCTGAATTAGCGTTCTTCCCACTTGAATTGGAGTTGGTCTGTCCCATCGTGGTGATTGAGAAAACGAGCAGCATTGTCACCACTATGGTGAGGGTTCGTTTCATTTTTCTTTTCTCCTTCTTTGTTGTGAGTCGCGCGTGACACGCGCTAATCGGATTGAAAAGCGAGGGCTCCGTAAAGCCCTAACATCATACAACTCGTGTCAATCCCCTGATTTTTATTTCCAGCATTTGCAATCCTTAACCGACCGTGTAAAAACTGTTTGGCAATCGGCCAACAGCGTGTTATCCTTCCATTGTGCTTGAGGGTGTGCTCTCGGACACTTCCAAGCTCAAGCGCTCTCCGTCCAAGAGAGCAAGCTCTTTATCCAACAGATGCCCAAACAGCACGCGCTCTTTAATCCTTACATCGTGGGGCGTGCGCCTCCAGAATTTCGGAAACCATTTGGTGAATTAGCAATGAAAAAGTTCCCCTTCGCTTGTCTAATAGCGTTCATCTCGGTGCTGCCGGTCTTTGCTCAAAGCAGCTATCGTTACGACAACTTCGACGTGCGCGAAGGCGTTCGCGTGGAGACGGTTGAGACCACTTCCACGCTGCCTCCGCAATCAAGCAACGTGCGCCGAACGGCCAAGACGGGTCTGGTCCTGACAAGAACCAACATGCGACCCGAAGAGAGGGTTTACACGCCCGCACGCGCAAGCAATAGCTTGAGCATCCCTAACAGCCTGACAATGTCTGCCGGAAACTCGCTCAACGGGTTCACCACAGGCGACGCGAAGATTGACGGCTACATCGTTGATTCGAGTCAAAGGTACGGAGTTGACCCTGTGCTCATCTACGCGCAGATGCACACGGAGTCTTCATTCAAGCGGATGGCTATTTCGCCCGCCGGAGCAAGAGGCTTGATGCAATTGATGCCCGCGACGGCTGTGCGCTTCGGCGTCAAAAATATTTTCGACCCGCAGCAGAACATCGAAGGCGGCGTGCGTTACATGCGCTTTCTGCTCGACGCTTTCAACGGAGACGTAACGTTGGCTCTCGCCGGTTACAACGCAGGCGAAGGCGCAGTCCTCAAGTATGGCCGACGCATTCCGCCTTACCACGAGACGCAGGAATACGTCCGCAAAATCTCGCAACGCTATGCGATGCTCAGAAGCGGAGAGATAGCTCGTAGCGCAAGACCCGCGACCCAATCACAACTCGCGTCCATGAACGAAGAGCCAGCCGCGCCGCCTGCACCCACCTACGAGCGCGCGGTCTTCGCCGTTCGCCTCCCAGATGGAAGACTTCAACTCGTCAGCCAGTAAGCAAGGCAAAAGTAAAAGCTCGTAAATCGTGAATCGTGAATCGTGATGAGAAATGCTTTTCTCTTATCACGATTCACGATTCACGATTTACGAGCTTTTTATGTATCATTAGCGGCGCACATGTAATGTCTCGCCTACTCGGAAGGACCGGGAGATAGCTTTTGTCAAATAACGCTCCGTTTAATTCAACGCAGCAAGCATCATCGGCGGCGCACAACCGGCGCGCTCTGATTGTCGGCGACGCTGACAGTCTGAGCCTCCAGCAGAAACTTACGGCTAACAGTTATGTGACGCGCAGGGCGACCGCTACGGACGCTGCCTGGTCAATCAACGATTTCGTCCCGGACGTTATCATCATGATTGTCACGCACCATGCGAACGGCGAGGCCGAGCACGAGACGGTCGCCCTGGCGCGCAAATTGAGAGCAGAGGCTTCGACCTACTCTCTGCCTCTGGTCTTCACCTGGAGCGAGGACGAGCGATCATTGAGAACGGCTGCGCAATACATAGGAGCTGATGACTATTTCTCTTTATCAACTCCGACATCTGAAATGCTTGCCCGTCTCGATTCTCTCTTCTGGCGTGTGGAAGCTGGACGCCGCAGCGTACCTGTGGGGAGCGACCGGCGGCTTGAGATAGACAACTTCATGTTCATGCTCGACGCCGTGCGTGAAGATGCGCGCGCGGGATTAAGCGGCACGCTCGCTCTCATCTATGCGGCATCTGTCCGCGGAAAAGCGGAAGCTCTGGACAAGGCCGTCCGCGATGTGACGCTCGCCAAAACTCACGGCTTTCTCAAACTAAACCTGCGGCGCGTTGATGCTGTAGCCTATTATGGTCCAACCGCGCTTCTTGTTTACTTGCCTCGCATGGACTCGCGCTCGGCAACCGCGACACTGACAAGACTTCACAGAGAATTTCTGCAAGAGCACAAGGATCGTGACATAGTCATCGGGCTGGCCTCTTTCCCTGCTAACGGCAGCGATGTTGAAGGTCTGGTTGAAAAGGCCGAGGCTGCCGTCAACAACGCGCGCCTGGCTTCGACCGCAAAGCACGTCGTTGCTTTTGAGGTGACGTTGAAGTCTGCCCCGACTCATCCGGCAGCAGCGATGCGTGAACAGCCGAAACAGATTGAGCCTGTTCCGGTTGTCTCTCCCACACCCGCTTCAAGTTTAGGAGTCGAGAAGGTTGAAGAATCGGTCAAGGAGAGCTTACCCGAACCGGCTAGAGAAAGCGCTCCCGAAACGGTTGTCGAGAGTGCCCCTGAACCTGTCATAGAGAGTATTCCTGAATCAGACAAAGAACCCGTTCCTGACACAGTTATAGAAAGTGCCTCTGAACCGGTTAAAGAAAATATTCCTGAACCGGTTATCGAGATTGCTTCCGAGCCAGTTAAAGAAATCGCTCCTGAGCCGGTCGAGACTCCTTCTGCCAGGAGGAGCGAGGTAAGGTCGAACCCTGTCGCGGCGATGAGCGCGCAGGAGATGGCACGCGCCGCCGACGAAGCTGCCGCGCGCGAGCTTGAGCGACGCGCAAGCGGGGCTGTGATGCCACGTCGCCTGCTCCTGACCATCTCGGATGCTGCGCGCATGACACAGCTCAACTCGCTGATTCGCGCAGCCGGGTATGAAGCGCGCGCGGCCTTTGACGGGCAGCAGGCACTGCACCTTCTGAGAATTGAAAGACCCGATCTGCTCTTGCTTGATTACGAACTTCAAGGTATAGACGGCTTGGAAACGATTCGTCGTCTGAAGAAGCAGGGTGGCGGGCGATTAGGCTTGCCCGTCGTCATGATTCTCTCCGGCGACAATGAGCAGGCGCGCAGTGAAGCTCTTGAATTGGGCGCGCACAGCGTACACACAATCCCTTATGACCCGGCTGAACTGCTCAGCAGTATTCGTCAAGCCGGAAGCGCCGAATGAGGTGAAGCGAGAATATGCACTGCACTAATTGTGGAACTTACGTCGCGCCGAACGCGCGTTTCTGCGCAGGCTGTGGCGCGCCCACCGTTGACCCGGAAGCGACTCGCTATGCCGGAGCGCAGCCGCAGCCTTTCGTTCAACAACCCTATGCGCCGCAAGGTTACGCGCCGCAGCCCGTGCAAGCTCCACCGCCCGTTTACCAACCCGTGCAACAACAGACAAGCGACGTTGAGCGGCAGATTTTCAAGACGCGACCCACACTGATCTTCATCAAGATAGGCTACGGTCTGGCCGCGCTCGGCTCCATCCTGATCATCATCCTGCTGGCCGCAGTCATCAGCGCGCCCTGGTGGATAGCTCTCCCGATAGCCCTCGCACTGCTCGTCATCCCTGCTTACTATCATCTCAAGCGCAACATGGTTCAGTACGTGCTGACCAACCATAAGCTGGAGATTGATGAGGGGTTTCTCGCGCGCACGACTCGCAACTTCCCTTTGCGAAATATTCAAGACGTGACGGTCTCGTCCACCATCATGCAGAGGCTGCTCGGCTATGGCAACGTCGTCATAGACAACGCCAGCGACATCGGCGGCGAAACGATCTTGAAAAACATACAGGACCCGCGCCAGTACGCGGACATGATCCTGCGCGAGATGCGTCGGTTTCGCTAATCAGTTGCCACGAGGCTCGTGCTCGTGGCAACTGAAATAGCTTCTAAGTTTAAGCCTAAGCTTCGGGCATCCGGCAAACGTCAACAGAGACTAACGCACAACGACCGCTTTGTCTGGAACATCCAACCGTTCGCGGTTTCTAAACGTATTGTGACAAGAATTTTTGTAAGGGGTATTGTTTTGCGTTCTCTTTTATCAAAGCTAATTATTGTCGCTTCTTTTCTCTGCCTGTTATCTATGATAACAGCAGGGCAGAAGCTATCTTCAACCGAAACGGCCAATCTTTTTCCGAAAACCGTTGGTGATTTCCACTCACAAGGTGCGAACCGTTCTGCTTCTCTCTGGGAAGATTCCAAACCGGAAGACTTCAATATTCAGAGTGCGGCAGAAGGCGCTTTCGTCTCGCCTCGCGGCGAGAAGATGTCTGTCCTTCTCGTCAAGACGCGAACGCAAGACAGTGCTTATGCGCTTTTGACTACCGCTTCCGCGTGGATGAAAAAAGAGAAACAGGCGCAGCCGATGAAGCAGGGAGACATCGGCACAGCAGGCTATATCGGTTCCGACCGCTTAGCCTTTTATAAAGGCCGGGCGTATGTCGTTATTACAAAACTCTCGGGCAAGGACGAGAAAGCCCTTGAAGACTTTGCGCGTGTCTTCGCGGGAACTCTGGAAGAGGGTGAGAACGAAATCCCTGTGCTCGTCAAGCACCTGCCCGATTGGGAAAAAGCGCAGGAGCGAGCCATCTATGCTGTGACCCCCGAAGAACTAAAGAGAGCGACGGATTCTGAGCCTGTTTTTGACGCCGTTAGTTTTGAAGGAGGCGCGGAAGCAGTCACTGCCACTTACGATAACGCGCGTCTGGTCATAGTCGAATTCACGACCCCGCAGATTGCCGCGAGCAATGACGCGAGCATTACAGAGCGAATCAAGCAGCTACGAGAAAATGGTCAGCCCGTGCCTTCCCTTTATCGTCGCGTCGGCAACTATTCCGTCTTCGTCTTTAATGCTTCGGACGAGACAGCAGCGGCAAAGTTGGTTGACCAGGTTAAGTACGAGCAGTCAATCCAATGGCTCGGCGAAAATCCTCTGGCATGGGCGCGCGCCGAAAAGCAGCACACGCGCGAGGCCGTCAGCTTAATCTTGGGAATCGCCAAAACCATAGGCTTTTTCGTGGCCATCTGTCTGGGCGGCGGCGCGGTCGTCGGCGGGCTGGCCTTTTTGAGGCGTAGATCGCAGCAGCGCGCGGCGGCAGAGACCTATTCGGATGCTGGCGGAATGTTACGTCTGAATATAGACGAGATGACGCCTGAGACCGATCCTACTAGATTGCTCGGAAGCGGCGAGTGAAAAGACTGTCACGTAAAAAAAGAGAAGGCATAAAAAAATTTTAGCGGAGAGTCCCCCAACTCTCCGCTAAAATTTTTCCCCCTTGTCCTATATATTGCGGGCTGCTGGTCTTCCTGTGAGGCTCCCCCAAGCCTCTTGCAGGACGCCGACCAGCAGCCCAGCACTTGTGCCCTTTGACGGCAAAGCTTGCACGACAACCCCGTTCCCCCGAAAGAGCCGCCGCCTGCTTTTCAAAGTGAGAGAACGCCTCCCCCAAAGCCTTCACTCACTGCTGTCTCCGAGCCTGACCCGATTTACCCTTTATTGTACCCTTCTATCTTAACGCCGCTTATATGAGCAATGACCGTGCCACCTTGCCTTTATCATGCGAACTTTCTTTCAAACGCGATTTTGCCCTTTAATTATCGCTCTGAGAACAAACAGCGCGCCAAACCTATCCAAAGATCAAACGCATGAAGCCTTACTTTATTGTTCTTGTTTCGTACAAACGCGGTGTACGATTGACCGATAATCGCTCACGAATTTTAGTCCCTCTTCTGTACGCTTCCTGATGGAAGAGCATCAATGAGCGCATCTATGTCTTCGGTCGTGTTGTAAAGATGGGGCGCGATACGCAGGCGCGCCCCGCGCGGGGCGACGATGACGTTGCGCTTTTTCAGATGAGTATAGAGCGTCAGAGCCGTCCATCCATCTTTGGGCTGAACGCAGACGATCTGCGACTTCTCTCCTGTCCGACGCGAGCTGATGATCTGGTAATCAAGGCCACCCAGCCGCTCGCACAAGTAATCTGTTAAGTCAGAGAGATGAGCCGCGATCCGCTCTATTCCGGTCTCAGTCAATAACCGCAGGCTGGCTTCGAGTCCGTGAATGAGAGAGGTATTTGCTGTCCCTGTCTCCCAGGAGAGAGTCCCGCGCGTCCAGGGTTGCTCAAAGTTATTGTAGTCTTCGGGCTGGGGCACACTCGTCCATCCAACCAGCGTCGGCCCGATTCTCTCTCGCGCGCGATCCGAGAGATAAAGAAGGCCGACGCCCTCGGGCGTCAGAAGCCACTTATGGCAAGCTCCGGCGGCGGCGTCTATCAATTCCGCTTCAACATTCACAGGCAAAGCTCCCATTGCCTGAATCACGTCAACGACCAGCAGCGCATCGCGTGCGCGTGCTGCCCGTCCCAAACGTTCAAGGTCTGCGCGAAAGCCTGAAGCATATTGGACCTGACTGATAGCGACGACGCGCGTGCGATGGTCAATGAGACTGATTAACTCGTTCAGGTCAACACGGCCCTCGCGCTCTTCGCAGAACCGAACCTCTACGCCCGAAGCTTCCCGAAGTCGCAGCCAGGGATAGACGTTTGAGGGAAACTCGCGCCTGAAGGTGACAAGGTTATCGCCCGCACGCCAATGCAACCCGTTCGCAACTGTGGAGAGCGCGTCCGAAGTGTTGCGCATGAAGGCGAGCTGTTCAGGCCGCGCGCCGATCATCTCCGCCGCAAGTCGGCGAGCGCGCTCTTTCACCGCCACCCAGCTACGATAATGAAGCGAGCCGTTCTCAGCCACATCTCTGATTTGCGCCGTGACGGCTTCGATTGTCGTCACGGGCGGCGGCGCAATCGCAGCATGATTCAAATAGACGACGCGCCCTGTCATCGGAAACAGAGCGCGCAAGGTTTTATTCATAAGTTTAGTTAGAGAGTATGCACGAAACGGCTACTTCATCAATCAGAGCCAGAGTGCTCGGGTCTCAAACGTGACGCGCCTTCTCTTTAATTGTTTGACTACATCTGCTTCAAATCTTTATTCGCAGGCCCTTGAATTACCTTCCCGTCGTAATTGAAGCGCGAGCCATGGCAAGGGCAATCCCAGGACCTCTCCGCTTTGTTCCAAGAGACGATGCAGCCCATGTGCGTGCAGACGGCTGAGACAGAGTAAGTGACTCCGTCTTCAAGTTTGCATGTGGCAACCTTCTCGCCGTCAACATCAACGATGTGTCCTTCACCATCAATGATTCCGCCCGCCTCCGCTTCCTCCGGTATTTTGAATCTGTCTGTGACGAAATGCTTGGCAACATCAGCGTTCTCGACGATCAGGTCTTTGGCCGAAGTGAGCGGCTTGAAACGGTTCGGGTCGTAGAGCGTACTCCAATCGTTGGCTCGTCCCATGATTAAGTCGGAGAGAATCAACGCCGAGACTGCGCTATTGGTCATGCCCCAGCCGCCAAAACCCGTTGCCACGAAGAGACGCTCACTCCTTGGCGAAGCCTTTCCAATGTAAGGCACACGGTCCACCGTCACGTTATCCTGTGTTGACCAGCGATACTCGATTGACTCGACCTCGAATCTCTCATGCGCGTAACGCTCCAGATTCTTGTAATACTCTCGCGTGTCGCCGCCCTGTCCGGTCTTGTGGTTCTCGCCTCCGACCATCCAGATTTCGCCGCCGTCCTCCGCAGGATTGGACCGGAAAGAGCGAAACGGCGATTCGGCTGTGATGAACATGCCTTCGGGAGCTTTATTTTTCAAGCGACAGCCCAAAACGTAAGAACGCTTTGGATGCATGCGGGCGAAATACATCGCCGGGTCGTAGAAGGGAAAGTGTGTGGCTATAACGACGTGCCCGGCCCTGACCTTTCCCTTATCCGTGTTGACATGACAGATGCGCTCTTTCTCTTCTATCTCAAGCGCTCGCGTCTCTTCAAAGATGCGGCAATCATCGCCCACCATCTTTTCGACGAGAGCGAGCAGATATTTTCTTGGATGAAAGCGCGCCTGGTTCGTAAAGCGAATCGCGCCCTTAATCTCAAATGGCAGCGGCGTCGTCTCTTCATACGAAGCGGGAAGACCAAGCTTTGTCGCGGCCTCAACGTCAGCCGTGATGTGCTCCAACTCATCTTCGCTTTCCGTATAAACGTAAGCGTCCGTGCGCGTAAAATCGCAATCAACTCCGTTCTCTGCAACAAGCGAAGAGATTTTTTCAAGAGCAGCCTGTTGCGAGTCCGCGTAAATTTGTGCGCCGTCCATGCCAAACTGCTTGATGAGATAATCGTAAATCAGGCCGTGCTGCGAAGTGACTTTGGCGGTCGTGTTGCCGGTCACGCTCTCCACGATGCGCCCGGCTTCGATGACGGCGACTTTTGCGCCCGCCTGTTTGAGAAGAAGAGCCGTCGTGATGCCTGCGATTCCGCCCCCGATGATAGCCACATCCACAGACAGGTCATCGGCGAGCGCAGAAAAATCTGTTTCAGGCGTCGTCGCCAGCCAGAGCGAAACAGGTTCGCCCGGAAGACTGTCGTTCGCAGCGATATGTCTAACCTTGCTCACGGTCACCCCCTTTGCACGAATAACCTTCAAGAGAGACGCGCGCGTCAGTCTTGAAGGAGAGCGCGAGCAGTCTCTGTGAATAGCCTTCTCCGGCGCGCGAAGCTGCAAACCATCATCAAGAGACGCGCGCCTTCGCCGCGTCTTCACCTCGCGAATCGTTCTGCGGGTTGACGGCCACGCCATGCTTGAAGACAAGCTCGCCGCCGAGCCAACCCGAAATCGTTATCAAGATCACTCCGACGACGGAGAGCACAATCGGAATTGTCAGGCTTCCACTAATCATGCGAGAGCCGTTCGTCGTTCTCAAATACCAGCTCGCCGCGAAAATCAACAGCGCGATGACATTCAAACGCGCATGCCAGTCGGCTACCTTTTTCACCTCCGGGTCTTTGATAGACAGCCAGTCAATGATGCCAAAGATAGCAGCCGCAACTGCCCCGATACATCCGGCCAGAAGAGTCCAGAAGGCCATCCACTCCCAGCCCGTGTTGCCGCGCCAGAGGTAGATCAAATCGGCCACGAATGAAAAGACCCAGAGGGCTATCGGAAAAGGAATCAGCATCGGGTGAATCGGATGCCTCATGAAACTCGCAGGACTTGCCATCGCTCTCCTCCTTCATTTTCCAGATAATCATTTTGCGCCACACGCACAACTTAACCGAAAGTCCTTATGGATTGGACTACGGACTTAATCAGTATTAGGATGTTCCCTAATACTGATTAAATTACTCTCTCATAGCTGAGTTGTAAAGGGGCATCAGATGAAGGGTTCAAAAGATCAAAAGGGCTTGCAGTTCGCCTGCGAGTGCGTGTCTGCGCGTGGCAGCTACAGTGATCCGTGGGCGGCCATCGCACAGAAGAGGTTGCTGCCCGACGGCACGAAAGAGCAGATATTGAACCTCGTCGCGCACGAGCCGAAGACTATTGCACAGCTTTCCAAGAGCCTGCGGCTTTCGCAGCCGAGCGTTCACACCCATATTAACGAGATGATGAAGAGTGAACTCCTGCGTGAATCCGAAGAATGGGAGAAAAGGTATCCGACCGAGCGTTACTATGAGCCGAACTTTCCTGTCTTAAGTCTGGAAGAGCGCGCGGCGTTTGAAACACTCTGCCACGAAATGTCCGAGCGCGTGGCCGCGCTCTTTGAGAAGAACCGTCCCAAACTGGAGGGAGCTTTTAAGAAGACCGGCCTTGAAGAACAGGGCTGGAGTTTTTCGGATATAGCTCAATATCTCTACGCTCGCGTACAGCGCGGGGCGCGCAGTCTCCTGGAAGAGCGCGGAACGCTTCCCCATCGGCAGAAGCACGGCAACGGCGCGGAGTGGGTCTTCTGGGCGGAGAAGACAAAAGCTGGGGCGAATGGAAAATAATTTTTCAAGAAGGGGAGTTAAAAAATGGAGAGCGATTCAGGCCAAACGACTTCGATCTGGCTGGCTTCATCAGAAGAGATTCCGTCCGACGGTAACTTAACGAAAGATGCGAGCGCGGATGTCTGCATCGTCGGCGCAGGCATTGCCGGAATGACCACCGCTTACCTGCTCGCGCGTGAAGGCAAGCATGTCGTCATGCTGGACGATGGGCCAATCGGTGGCGGGATGACTTCGCGGACGACCGCGCATCTGGTCAACGCGCTCGATGATCGCTTTTATGAACTTGAGCGTCTGCATGGAGAAAAGGGTTCACGCCTCGCAGCCGAGAGCCATTCGGCGGCGATTGATCGTGTCGAAGCCATCGTTAAGGAAGCGGGCATTGATTGTGAGTTCGAGCGCCTCGATGGCTACCTGTTCGTTCCGCCCGGTGAATCGAAAGAGCAACTTGAAGATGAGTTGAAGGCAACGCATCGTGCAGGACTTGTGGGTGTCGAGATGGTTGAGCGAGCGCCCATCAAGGATTTCGACACCGGAAAGTGTTTGCGCTTTCCGCGCCAGGCACAGTTTCATCCTTTGAAATATCTCAGGGGGCTGGCGCGCTCAATCCGCCGCGACGGCGGACAAATTTTTACAGGAACGCACGCCAGTGAGATCGAAGGCGGCAAAACAGCGCACGTCAAGACGACGAGCGGATACGTCGTCAAGTGCGCGGCCATCGTGGTCGCCACCAACACGCCCGTCAACGACCGCTTCGCAATTCACACAAAGCAAGCGCCATACATCACCTATGTCATCGGCGCACGCATTCCTCGTGACTCTGTCACACGCGCTCTCTTCTGGGATACGCCCGACCCTTATCATTACATCCGAGTCGAGAGCGTCACCGAGAAAATTAAGGACACGGGCGAGACAGAGGAGTATGACTTGCTGATCGTCGGCGGTGAGGATCACAAGACGGGGCAGAAGGACGATGCCGGACGCCGTTTCGCTGCGCTCGAACGCTGGACGCGAACGCGCTTTCCGATGATTGAAAAGATAGAGTTTCAGTGGTCCGGGCAGGTCATGGAACCCGTTGACGCTCTCGCTTTCATCGGGCGCAATCCTTTGGACGAGGAGAATGTCTTTATCGCAACGGGCGATTCCGGCAACGGTATGACGCACGGCACAATTGCTGGAATCTTGTTGACCGATCTCATCATGGGGCGCGAGAACGAGTGGGCTACGCTTTACGATCCGACGCGCAAGACTTTGCGCGCGCTGCCTGAATTTGCGAGCGAGAACCTGAACGTGGCGGCCCAGTTCGTGGATTATGTGACGGGCGGCGATGTGGATTCCGCCGCAGAGATAAAACCGAACGAGGGCGCGATTATTCGACACGGCTTGAAAAAGATTGCTGCCTATCGTGACGAGTCTGGCGTGCTACACGAACGCTCTGCGGTCTGCGTTCACCTGGGCTGCATCGTTGACTGGAACTCCAAAGAGAAGACCTGGGATTGCCCGTGTCACGGCTCGCGCTACGACGCCTACGGCAAGGTCTTTCAAGGACCAGCCAATCGCAACCTCAATGCAGTTGACGAAGATTGAGCGGCGCGAATGGCCTTGACGAATCTAACTTGAGCGATTACCCTGAACTTCGGTACAGGGCAGGAAGAGCCCTGCTTGAAGAGAGATGAACGGTCAAACTTACAACCTCTATCGCTACTACTATTATTACGGCTCGTGCTCCGCGCGGAGGGACGAGGCGGCGAGAGGTTGTCTGAGTGAGCTAATCATCTAAAGCCACAACAAAGACAAGATTCCTGGAACCGGCCAACCGATCCTTCCCGTGAGGGGGAAGATTCGGTTGGCCGGTTCTTTTTGTTTCGCGCAGTTTATCGAAGAGAGGTTTCCACCATGAGAACAGAGACAGAGCAAACGTTATTGCTGGACCACGTTGACATGCGAATCGTGACGGGAGAGACGGAGCATTCCGTGCCCGACAGGAACTCGATTGTCCAATTAGACCCTGACCATCCGGGTTTTCGTGATGGTGAATATCGCGCTCGCCGTAATCGCATCGCTGAGATCGCTCTTGAGTATCAACCCGGCGATTCTATCCCTGATGCGCCTTACACGACGGAAGAGCATGAGGTCTGGCGCACAATCTGGAAGGCTCTGGATGAGGCGCATGAGGAACATGCCTGTGCCGAGTATCTGGAATGCTTGAAGCGTTTGAATCTCCCGAAAGATAGGATTCCACAGTTGCGCGAAGTCTCTGCGCGAGTTGAAGCCTTGAGCGGCTTTCGCCTGGAACCTGTCGCCGGACTCGTTGAGCCGCGAGTCTTTTTAGAATCGCTTGCCAACAATGTGTTTCTCTCTACACAGTACATACGTCATCACTCGACACCGCTCTACACGCCTGAGCCTGACGTAGCACATGAGATCATCGGCCACGCCGTAACATTAGCCAGCCCGCGTCTCGCAGAGCTTAACCGCCTGGTCGGCCAGATCGTCAAACGGACCACTGAGGCGGAAGCCCTGGAGCGTCTGGCTCGCGTTTACTGGTTCACGATTGAATTTGGTGTCCTTCGTGAAGATGGAAAAGTGAAGGCTTACGGCACGGGGCTGTTATCGTCTGCCGGAGAGTTGGAAGCGATGCACAGGGCGAATTTGCGCCCGCTCGATTTAGAAGCAGCCTCGCATCAGGATTTCGACCCGACAGACTTTCAGCCGATTCTCTTCTGCCCTGACTCGTTCGACGCGATGCATCAAACATTGAAGGACTATCTACTTTGTTGGAAGTGAGCTTTTTGCGTGAGCAAAATCATTTCTCTACAGAGAAGCGACCTCGAAACCAAAGCGCCGTAGGCGCGTTATCTCAGTAGCCCGGCACGTTGGTGCCGGGCTACTGAGATAACGCGCCTACGGCGCTGAGAATATGTGCCTTTACATCAAACTCACAGTACTTATAAAGCTTGATGCTCTTCCTTACCTTTAATCGCCCGCAGCGTGAACAGGCTCTGCGCTCACATTTTGCTTGGTGTTGAGATGATGCAGTTGGCTCGCATCAATCATGTTCAGCCCGCGCACGGTCTCAAAGCCGGGCACGATCTCTTCTTCAAAAGGCTTCATGCCTGCTTTGTTTCTCTTCCGGCCTGTAAAATCCAGATAGAGATGCTTGCGCATGAAGCGATCAGGCCAGCCAGCGAAACGCCAGAGCGGATACTTGATGCCGTTGCCAAAGAGCCGCTTGCCCAGCAGCTTGTAATAGAAGGGCACGCCAAACGTAAACTTTGCGTTTGCCAGGGCGACTCCAGGCCGCCAGAACTCCATGTTGTACTTCCAGCAGGTGAAAAAGAATTCCCATTGCAGGTCTGTCATCTCGATGAGCTTCACGCTCTCCTTCTTCGCCATCCGCGTGTCTTCGAGTGGCACGAACCAGGTCGGCACAAACGTTCCCTTCGCATCGCGCAGATCATAAAGAAGGTCCAGAGACTGCTTCGTGTCTTCGTCCGTCTCGCCCGGCAATCCGATGATAAAGGTGCAGAACGGAAACCAGTTGTGCCGGTTCAAAATCTCCATGCCCTTCAGGACAACGTCGCGCCATTGATGCGCCTTATACGGATAGGCTTTGCCCTTCATGAAGATGTCGAAAAGACGCGGGCTGCCAGTCTCAAGTCCGATGATCGGATCGGCCATGCAGTGGTTGGCGTCCGTTGACTCTTTATGCTGAATGTGCGAGTAGGGAACGATGAGCGGCGTCAGGCGTTCGATAACCGTTGGGTCTTTGACGACTGGGGCCATCGTGATGTGCGAGGTCTGCAAGGTCTCGATGCCTTCGACGCTCATCACGCTCTTGAAGAGATTTTCGAGCGCTGGCACGTTCGTCACGAAGTTCGGCAGTTGCTCGTAGAGGAACATGTCCTCACTGGCGAGCATAACTTCCGTCGCCCCTTCGCGCGCATTCATCCGCACGCTCTCCATGATGTGCTCCATCGGAAACGAGCGACCGACCTTCGTCGCAGGGGAACAGAACTGGCAGCCGCGACCACACCCACGCGTGATTTCAATCACGCCGAAGGTCGAGCGATGACGGACGACCGGAATCTCTTCAACGGTGGCTTGCTCGCTCTTCGGAATTTTGATGAGACGCGGTAACGTTGGATCGCCCTCGATGATGCGCCGGAAGAGGTCCGAGAAGACTCGCTCGATCTCGCCGTCAATCAGGTAATCAATCTTGAATTCATCGAGACGGTCGGCCTTCTCCAACTGCCATGCTCCCGGCCCGCCGACGACGATCTTCGGCCTGTATTTTTTGATGACCGGATGTGTGACGATGCGCATGAACTCCGCCGCGTTCACGGGCATCAGGTTCTCGCCGCCGAGCTTTGAATAAACATCTGTTGCATAGGAGATGCCAAGTGGATTGTGCGCGTGGATGGCTAGGACACGAGTCTCTGGGCCGACAAATTTTTCAAGGTTCTCGACATAGCAGGTGACGACATCTTCTTCCTCATAATCTCTGAGCAGCAGCGTCTCAACCATGCGCAGCCCGTTCGGAACGTACTTGGCGCGTCCATCCGGCCACGACTCGTTGATGAGCGATGCCTGGTCAAAGAACTTTTTGCTGTACTTGTAAGGAATCGTCGCCGACAACATCTGTTGCCAGATGCTGTGCTTGTACTCACTTGCTTCTGTGGACGAAGCCGTTAGCACAATCTTAGGAAAAGTCATAGGGGCAAGTTCCCTCAACACTTTAATTTGGTTTGATTGTCAGCGAGTCAGCAGCCAACGAGGAGATGTTGCAAGCCGTAAATAATCCGCTGATGTCAAGATAGAGCATCCCGAGAAGCGAATTCTATCATCGTCTGCCCAATAGGAAAACACCGAACGGGATATAAAACCAAAATATTACGGTAATCATTTCGTTGCCCGAGATGTAAACCTCGTAACAGTTTCAGCAAAAGTAATGCTTAACATGCTCCGCACTTTGGTTTGAAGAGCAGAAGGGTTGAGCATGGCGAGCACTGAAGCGACGGTCGCACCTGTCACGAAACGAAGCGCGATTGAAATTGTCGAACGAGGGACGCGAGCGCGTTGGTGGCGCAGGCTCGGCTCGAAGCGGACAAGCTTTCGCTATGAAACGGCGACGGGGCGCAGGATTACGAACGAGACGGACATTGAACGCATACGCTCTCTTGTCATTCCTCCCGCGTGGAAATATGTCCGCATCTCGCCACGCCCCACCAGCCGCCTGCAAGCCATCGGCATTGATACGAGCGGGCGCGTACAGTATATCTATCACCCGCAGTATGCCGCGCGCCAGCAGCGAAAGAAGTATGAGAAGATCGAACGCTTCGGCGAATACCTGCCCGCCCTCAGACGCAAAACCAACGAAGACATAGCGGGCGACGAACTCTCGCGCGAGCGCGTGCTGGCAGTCATCATCCGCCTCATCAACGATCTGTACTTCCGCGTCGGCTCTGAGTTGAGCGTCAAGCGATACCGCACTTATGGCGTGACGACGCTGCGCAATCGTCATCTTGAGATCAAACGCGGAGGGCGTCTCATCTTCACCTTCGTCGGCAAGCATCACATACGCCATCGCCGTATCGTCGTTGACGCAGAACTGGCGACACTTTTGAATGACATCAAAAAAATAGGCGGCGCGCGTCTCTTCAACTACCTTGATGCCGACGGCAAGGCTCACCCCGTAAGCCCGCGCGATGTTAACGAATATCTTAAGGCAGCCACCGCGCCGGAGTTTTCCGCCAAAGATTTTCGGACGTGGGGCGGAACTCTGCGCGCGGCCATCGAGCTTGCAGAGATGGGTAAAGCGGAGGATGAAAGCCAGGCTAAAAAAAATCTGGTCAGGGCAGTCAAGCATGTCGCTGAACACTTAGGCAACACGCCGACTGTTTGCCGAGCCTGCTACATTCATCCCAAAGTTCTTGAAAGCTATTTGGCTGGCATTACACTCGAAGAGTTTCGCCGCCGGGTCGAGCGTTCCATCAAACGCATTCAACCCGAATACGAAGTCGAAGAGGTCGCACTCCTCAAGATGCTCAAAGCGCAATCGAACGGCAAGAGCTAAATAACATCAATTCGAGATCAAGAGCAGCCGATTTTCAATCCCCGTCAGGGGTGGAGATTCAAAGCGCGTTCAAGAAGGCTACCAAGTCTGCGCGCTCCTCGTCTGTGAATCTGAAGCCGAAATGTTTTTCGTAGTGGCGCACCACGTCTTCGAGCGTGGCGGCGATGCCGTTGTGAAAGTAGGGCGCGCGCGCAGCCAGTCCGCGCAAGGTCGGTGTCTTGAAGAGTCCGAGGTCATCCCAATGCCCCGTGATGTTGCCAAAGCCCGCGTCGGTTAACTGTCTCGTTTCTCCCGTCTTCTTATTGCGGAAAGTGTAAAGCGGCAAATCCGGCGTGCGTGCTTCAGCCGACGCGGTGTTAATGTCGAACATTGTGTTGTTGAAGCTGGTCCCGTTGTTCACAGAGTTGTGACAGGCGTTGCAGCTCTTGTGGCTAACGTTGGTCCCGTTGAATAGCTCCTGCCCGCGAGCGATCTGCGCGCGCTTCGGGTTCGGGTCATTCATCCAGGCATCGAAGAGATCGAATCGCCCTTCATCCTTCTGCATCGCGGACAATGCCTCTGGCCCACCGCGCGCGCCGTCCGCGTCCAGACGCCCGACATCCGGCACCGTGAGTTGCGCTGTGAAGAGTGCTGTTTCAAAGTCAATGATTTCGTCAATGACCTCTGGTGTGAATGGCTTGCCTTGCAAAGCGCCCGTTGCCAGGCGTGTGTTGAGATTGGCGAGCGCGGCACGCTGCCCTTTGCCCACGTTCGCGCCAGCATCCCAGGTGACCGTCACACTGCCGACGGGAAAATTGATCGTCGGCATGGCTCGCCTCCAATGCACAAGTTGGTTGACGCTCGCAAATCCGTGCGGGTCGTCCACAGCTATCAACTCCCACTCGGAATCGGGACGCGGCGGACCGCCTCTGCGAAAAACGCCGCGCGTCAGGAGCATGCTGTAGGTCTTGCGGCGCGCTTCCACAGTCGAGACATCCATGTTCGGATTATCAGCGTCGAGCTGATTGAAGACAGGATGCGTCCCATTTGTTTCATCGAAGAGTCGTTGCAGTGTGGCCGGAGTGATGCTCCAGGACTCTTCGGGAATGTGACAGGTCGCGCAACTGCGACCGTTCGCGCCCTGAACTTTGAAGAACTCGCCAGTGAGATTGACAGGGCCGCGCGCGCTGAAGGTCGCCGCCTCGCCACCCGAATTCTGAAGCGGTTGATTGTTGGCAAGGCTGCCCTTGAGTTTCGAGCTGGTCGCCGTGCTTTGCTTCGAGCGCAGAAAGATAAGCCACAACGCCGCACCGAGCACTGCAACGAGGACCACCAATGCTCCTATCCGAAAACCCGGACTCCATGAACCAAGTCGCTTCATCGCAACATCCTCACTGAAGGAAAACTATCTACTCAAGATAGGCAAATAGGCTTGCCAGACACCGACCGCATCAACATATTGTTTCGCCATCACTCGCACAATCTGTCCAAGGTGGCCCAGGTCATGCACCACCCACGTCGAGAGCAACTGGCCCAGCGTGACAGTCCCAAGCTCGGGATGAAGCCCCTGCTTGCTTAACATCTCCGGCGTTAAGTTCATCTCGTCCAATTCGCGCAAACTCTCTCGCCTGAGCCGCTCGAATCTATCCAGCAACTCGCCCAAAGTTTTCCCTTTAGATTTCTCGAACATAGCGAACCGGTCGAACGGCTCGAAGGCGCGACTCTCACCATACTCTAAAATCATCCTGGCGCGCGGAATCCAGTCTGTCTCCTCGCCGTGAATCAGATGGCCCACAACATCGAAAGGACTCCACGTCGCAGCCCCTTCGTTTGAGGTGACCCATTCGTCCGAGAGTCCGTCGAGCAAAGCCTTCAACGTCGCCGGAGTTCGCTTCAAAATCTCTTGAGCGCGATCAAGCTGAAATTCCATATTCGATTACCTGAATAGTAAAGCTCCTCATAAATTCAAATAGACCCATGCATCAACGCCTGACTTCAACAGGACGCGGACGCGTTTATAATCGGCAGGCTCCTCATACACATCCGCCTGTTCAAGCTCACTCTTCGTGACAGTGAAGACAGTGCCTTCTACAAAGTCCGACGCGCTGCCTGTGAATTGAATGTTACGGTAATGCGTCTCGTCACTTTGCGCCAGGACCAGTTGATCCCGAATCGGAATCGTCGTCACTCGATAACCGACGAGAGCATCCGCATGACCTTCCAGCCTTCTACCGAACGTGGAGAGTTGAACCGCTTCATCCTGCAAAGTTCCGTATGAAAAGAGACTCTCCGTCTCTTTATCTTCAAGGCTCATGTTTCCTCAATCTAGTAGTGGCTGCTCGTGTGCTCCGGCTTCTTTCCCTTCTTGCGTCGCTTCGGCCTGCGCTCGTCCGTGCCCTTCAGGGAAGCGAGAGGCCACAATTTATATTCGATGGTCGCCAGTCCTGCGCCGACGACGGCTTCGATCACCTCTGCCGCAGATTTGTAGCAAGGCGCGGCTTCATCCAGAGGCACATGCCCGTCCGTGTTGACGAGGATGCCTGCGGCTTTGTACTCGTCGTCAATCTTTCTTTGATTGAGACTGCGCGTGGCTTCGCCTCTGGAGAGCCGACGACCCGCGCCGTGATTGACGGAGAAACCGCTGTTGACCGCAGACGCGGCGGGACGCAGGATGTAGCTCCAATCCATGTTCGAGCCGGGGATCAGAACCGGATGTCCCGTCTCTTCCCAGAACGTTCCCTTCAGCGCCGGATGCCCGGCAGGAAAGGCGCGCGGCGCGCCCTTGCGATGCACCCACACTTCGCCAAACTCAGGGTGCCACTCTTTCTGCACCAGGTTGTGGCTGATCTCGTAAATCAATTCAAGCTCGGCGCTAAAGGTTTGACGAAAAGCTTCTGCGATCTGCTCGAAGATAATCAGGCGATTGATAATCGCATAGTTTCCGCCAGCCGCGACCGCATTCAAATAGTCACGATAATGGCGCGAGTCGGGCGTGAAATAGCCAAGGTCTATGTCCGTGATCGTCTCTGGCTTCTCGGCCTTCGCCATCTCGAAATAGTTTGTCGCCAGCCCATGCCCGAAGCCACGCGAACCTGTATGAGCCTGGACGAAGAGAGTGTTTGTCTCTTCGGCTCTCTGCAATTCAATAAAAT
>Ga0182001_10000039_pt1 | contig 31454 bp, 25 predicted proteins | sample BulsoiFelSFmetaG_FD_120485 | JGI IMG/M metagenome (GOLD analysis project Ga0182001, IMG submission 120485) | Bulk soil microbial communities from Mexico - San Felipe (SF) metaG | ecosystem: Environmental > Terrestrial > Soil > Agricultural land | place: Mexico: San Luis Potosi | collected... | reverse complement strand
GTTCCGTATCAACAGACTCTTCAGCCAGGATGCCATCATCAGGAAACTCGCGCGCGAGAGCGTTGACGATCAACTCGTTCGCGGCTTTGTCGGCCTGCGTGACAGGCTCTGTATATTCCTCCGCGTCAATCTTGCGCTCAATGTGCAAAGGCGAATCGTAATAGCCGAGAATGGCCGCGCCCGCCTCGCGCGCCAATCGGAGCGCAACCTGCAATTCGTGCCTGAAATTTTCGCCTTCAGCCTTCATCCTTCATCCCTCATCCTTGCTCTTCTCGCGCGGCCTCGCGCACAATCTCCAAAGTCTCGTTGATGTCAGCATCGGTCGTGCGAAAGTTTGTGATGCAGGCACGCAAGGCGTAACGGCCATTCTTCAGCGTTGCATTCGAGAGATAAGCTCGCCCGCCGCGTTGGACTCGGTGCATAATGCGCGCATTCAAGCTGTCCAGTTCAGCGTTGCTGCGCTCTCGCTCGGCTTTACTTTCCGTTATAAGCTTCTCACGAAACCCTGGCGGCAGATAACGAAAGCAGCAGATGCTCAGTTCGACGGGCGCGAGCAGCTCGAAATCCTCAGCCGCTTCAACCCGCTCGGCCATCAACTGAGCAAGCGCATTGTCCCTGCTAATTGCTCCGGCGACACGACGCGCTCCGTAGTAGCGCAGCATCAGCCAGATTTTCAGAGCGCGAAAGCGGCGCGACAACTCTATGCCGTAATCCCAGAAAGCGAAAGTCTCTTCCTCCGCCTGCTCGTTCACCTTAATGTAATCGGCCTCGGATAAAGAGAAGACCGAGCGCACTCTACTCTCATCGCGGAAGAGAAGACAGCCCGCGTCAACAGGAGCGTAGAGCCATTTGTGCGGGTCGAGCGAGACGGAATCGGCGCGCTCTATGCCGCGAAAGAGGGCGCGCTTCGTTTCATCCAGAGCGGCGACAGCGCCGTAAGCTCCGTCAACGTGAAGCCAGAGATCAAACTCTTCAGCGACACTTGCCGTCTCGTCGAGCGGATCAACCGCGCCTGTGTTCGTCGTCCCCGCGTTCGCCACAATGCAGAAAGGTCGCAAGCCGCTTTGGATGTCGCTCAAGAGACGCGCGCGCAAATCTTTCACGTCGAGCTTGTATCGCTCATCCGTTTTCACAAGGCGCACCTGCTCACGACCAATTCCAAGAATATCCGCAGCCTTCGGAATCGAGAGATGAACCTGGTCGGACACGTAAATCGTCATTGGCGCGCCCGCGTTCCAGAGACCTTTATGCGACACGTCTGCTTCGCTCTTAACACGCTGCGCGATGAAAAGGGCGTTCAAGTTCGCAAGCGATCCGCCGCTCATCAAAAGCCCGCGCGCGTCCTCGCCATATCCAATCAAAGAGCCTAGCCAACCGACGACGATGCGCTCGACCTGAGTCGGCGCAGGCGACGAACGCCAGGATGTCAAATTCGGGTTGAGCGCAGAAGCGATGAGGTCTGCGAACGCGCCGATGGGAGTCGCGGGCGAAGCGATGTAACCGAACATGCGCGGGTGACCGTTCTGGCGACTCGCGTTCATGACGGCGCGACAATCTCCAATCAACTTTTCGAGCGGCTCGCCCTCCGTTGGAATCTCTGCTCGTAGATGCTCGGCAATCTCAGCCGCGCTCGTGGCTGGAAAGACGGGAAGCCGCGCGATGCGCTCGAAGTAATCCGAGACGAGCGCGACCGACTGCGCGGAGAGTTCGCGCATTGCGTCATCTGTGATGTCTAAGGATTGGGACATGTGCTTATTTTCGACTCCTGCTTTTTAACACACTGTCGCGCTTCAACGAAATACGCTTGCAGCCGCGCATTCAGAGCGCGTATATTTCTGCTACCAAACAACTGCTCTGACAACCCGTCCTAACCGAGAATAGAAAATGAGCTTGAAGAGAATCTTGAGCCTGCTCTTGCTCCTCTTACTGTCGCCCATCCTGATGCTTTCGCAGACAGGCGAGCGCGTAGAGAAGCCCAAACATGTGCTCATCCGCGCCGGAAAATTATTGGATGTGCGAACAGGCCGCGTCCTCGTCAATCAGGCCATTCTCATCGAAGGCGACCGCATCAAGGAGGTTGGCGCAGCGCAAGCTATTCAATCGCGCGCACCAGCGGACGCGCTGGTTATTGATCTCTCGAACATGACGGTGCTGCCCGGACTGATTGACGCGCACACTCACCTCACTGGAAACCCTGACCAAATCGGCTATCAATCGCTCGGCATCTCCATCCCGCGCGAAGCTCTCTACGGCGCAAGGAATGCTCGCGTCACTCTCGAAGCCGGATTCACGACCGTCAGAAATGTCGGAGCAAACGCTTACACGGACGTTGCCCTGCGCGACGCGATTGACGCGGGCGACATTCCTGGTCCACGCATGGATGTTTCAGGCCCGCCCATCGGCATCACGGGCGGGCACTGCGACGAGAACCTGCTTCCGCCTCAATTTAATTATAGAGCGGATGGCGTGGCCGACGGCGTGGCAGCAGTCATGCAGAAGACGCGCGAGAATGTGAAGTACGGCGCGAGCGTCATCAAGGTTTGCGCGACGGGCGGTGTGCTTTCTAAAGGAGATTCACCGGGCGCTGAGCAGTTTTCAGATGAAGAGATTCGCGCCATCATCACAGAGGCGCACCGTCTTGGTCGCAAGGTCGCCGCTCACGCGCATGGAGCAAGCGGCATCAAGCAGGCCGTGCTCGCCGGAGTTGATTCAATCGAGCACGGCTCTTTCATCAACGACGAGGACATACGCTTGATGAAGGAGCGCGGCACATACTTAGTCCCGACGCTTTATCTCGGCGACTGGTTCATGGAGAATGCGCAGAGGCTCAATGTGCCTCCGTTCATCATGGACAAAGCGCGGGCTGTGATGCCCGTTGCGCGAGAGAACATCGCGCGCGCGTTCAAGGCTGGCGTCAAGGTCGCGTTTGGCACGGACGCTGCGGTCTATCCGCACGGGTTGAATGCCAGAGAGTTCGCCGTCATGGTCAAGCTCGGCTTAACTCCATTGCAAGCGATTCAAGCGGCGACCGTGAACGGCGCAGACCTCTTGGGCTGGTCTGACCGCATTGGCTCGCTTGAGCCTGGACGCTTCGCTGATATTATTGCCGTGAGCGGCGATCCTTTAACTGATGTGACGGAGCTAGAGCGTGTGCGCTTTGTGATGAAAGGCGGTATGGTTGTGAAAAATGAGAGGAGTGAAAAGTAGATAGTATGGGCGAACGGGCTGAATCGAAAACGGAATCTTTCTCCCGCAGAAAATTTCTTGGGCAGACGGCGACTGCCGGAGGCGCGGCAATCATCGGGGCTGCCGCAGCCGCCAACAGTCGCGCGCAGGAAGCAAGCAAGGTAGAAGAACCGAGCGGGAAACAGGAGCCGAGCAAGTCAACCTCAACGAACGGCGCGGGCGCTGCGCCTTCTGCAACAGCGCAATCGAGAGGCACTATGGTTGAATACAAGAGCGGCGATCTGATGATTCCCGCTTATCTTTCACTTCCGAAGAAGAAGAGCATCGCGCCCGGCGCAGTCCTCGTCATACACGAAGTCTTCGGCTTGAACGATCACATCAAATCAGTCGCCGACCGCATCTCTAACGAAGGCTACGTCGCGCTCGCTCCGAACCTTTTCGTGCGCGCCGCAGAGCCGCCGCCGAAAGACGCAACGGACATGGCCGCTCTACGCAAAGCCGCCAGCAGCATTCCGAACGAGGTCGCCATCAAAGACATGCAGGCCGGGCTTGATTATCTGAAGACTGTCAAGAGCGCGCGCCCGCACTTTGCCTCGATAGGCTTCTGCATGGGCGGCGGCTTCTCTTATCAGATTGCGACGCACACCAAAGACCTCGCGGGCGCAGCCATCTTCTACGGGCGGACGCCGCTTGAACTGGTCCCCGCCGTCTCCTGCCCGCTCCTGGGAAGCTTCGGCTCGCTCGACACAGGCATTCCACCTGAGAAGGTAAAAGAGTTTGAGGATGCTTTGCAGAAGGCAGGCAAGCAGGCCGACATCAAAGTCTATGAAGGAGCCAGGCATGGCTTCTTCAACGACACACGCCCCGAAGCCTACAACGCGGAAGCAGCCGCAGACGCATGGCAGCGTGTGTTGAAGTTCTTTCACGAACGTCTTGGCAAGTGAAGAATTTTTTAACCGCAGAGGACGCGGAGGACGCAGAGGGAATAAAATTGATTCGAAATATGAAATCTCAAATTTGAGATTGCTTTCTCTCTCTTCAATCCTCTGTGTTCCTCCGCGTCCTCTGCGGTTAATCCCATTGTTTTAACCGAAAGGCTAATTATGCCCATCAATGGCTCCGCGACGCTCGAAGGGACAACGCGTTATCGTGATCGCTTCAAGGGGCGCGCCGCCGAAAACCATTTTCGTCTTGAGCAGAATCTCTGGCTCTCTTCAATCGGTATCGGCACTTACCTGGGCAACTGGGACGAACCGACAGATGAGCGTTATGCGGAATCGGTGACGCGCGCCGTCGAACTCGGCGCGAACGTCATAGACACCGCCGCCAACTATCGTTTTCAAAGAAGCGAGAGGTCAATCGGCGTAGCTTTGCGCCATCTCACAGAAGAACACATTTGTCAGCGCGACGAGATCGTCATCTGCACGAAAGGCGGCTACCTGCCTTTCGACAACGAGCCACCTCTGGACAAACGCCGTTACGTCGAAGAGACCTTCGTGCGTCCTGGCATAGCCGACTTCTCGGAGATCGTCGGCGGCCATTGCATGACGCCGCGCTATTTGCAGAGCCAGATTGACCAGTCGCTTCACAACATGGGGATCGAGACGGTTGACGTTTACTACATACACAATCCCGAATCGCAGCTTGCGACGATTACGCGCGAAGAGTTTGAGAAGAGATTGCGCGCGGCCTTCGAGCTTCTTGAGAGCAACATTCGTGACGGCAAGATCAGGATGTACGGCGTGGCGACTTGGGACGGCTTTCGCGTCGCGCCGGACGCGCGCTCGTTTCATTCCTTAGAGCGCATGATTGAAATAGCGCGAGAGGTCGGCGGTGACGAGCACGGCTTTCGCTTCATACAGCTTCCCTTCAATCTGGCGATGCCCGAAGCTCTCGTCTTAGACAATCATACTGTAAACGGCGAGAGCATGTCCGTGCTCGAAGCAGCGAGCGCGCTCGGCGTAACGGTCGTCGCTTCAGCTTCGATCCTGCAAGGCAAGGTCGCGCGCAATCTGCCGGAGCGTGTGCGCGAGCCGCTCGGCTCTTTGGCGACCGACGCGCAGACGGCCATTCAATTCGTCCGCTCGACACCCGGCATCACGACCGCGCTCACAGGCATGAGCAAACGCGAGCATGTCGAAGAGAATTTGCAACTCCTGCGCGTTGCGCCGACGTTACCAGAGGATTTTCAAAGACTCTTCAATGAGAATGTTGAGTAGCGGCGTCCCGCGCGTCTTTGAGGAGATAAATTATGGGCGGTCATCCCTGGTTCTATTTCGTTGACTATGATGCGGATGTGAACTCTGCGCTGCAACGCTTGCGCGAGCGAGAGTTTCAGGCGGGGCGATACAATCCGGTTATAGACTTTCCAGACTTTCCGGTGACGCCCGAGTCACCCGCGCCCGGCGCTGGTCATGATTCAATCGAAGAAGCCTTCGAGGAAGCGGACGCCGATGGGACGCGCTCTATCCTGGACATGATGACGGTCTCGGACGTGCCGGACTACAGCGCCGTCGCGCCCTTGCCGCAAGAAGATTTACTAGACCTCTTCGGAACAGAGAGGCCAACGCATGAAATGATCGAAGAGAGCGAAGAGCTTTACGACAAGCTTGAGCGCGGGCAAGGCGTTTACATCATCGTTTACAAAGACGGCCAACCGTCAGAAATCTTTTTCGCAGGCTACTCGTTTGATTAAGGAGTCAGCGCATCCATGTCACAGCATGAGATAAATTCATTCGAAGAGTTCTGGCCTTTCTATGTCGAGGAGCATAGCAAGCCTGCGACGCGCTCTCTGCATTTCATTGGAACGGCGACGGCGATTGCGTGCGCCATTGCTCTCGCTGCGAATCAGAAATGGCGGTGGTTGCCGCTCGCTCTCATTCCCGGTTATGCGGCGGCCTGGCTCGGCCATTTTCTAGTGGAGAAGAACAAGCCTGCGACCTTCAAATATCCTCTCTGGTCATTTCTCGCAGACCAGCAGATGTTCGGCCTGATGCTCGCGGGCAAGATGGATGAAGAGATAGAGAGATTAAGGCAACAAAAATATTCTCCCGAATAATCCAAGCCCTTCTTCGCGCCTTACACTCTTCTCTTCGCGTCTTTGCGTGCACCATTACGTTTCTCGCAAAGGCGCGAAGAGAAGAGTGTAAGGCGCAAAGTTAAATTTCTTCAGAAGGATTGAATAATGAAAAAACTGTTCGCAATTTTAGCTCTCCTGCTGTTGACCGTTTCCGCAGGCGCGCAGACCAACCCGCCTGCGGAATCCGCGCTCGACCGTTTCCTTCGCTATGCGAAGATTGACACGCAATCAAAAGAGGACCAGGACAAAGTTCCAAGCACGAGCAAGCAGCTCAACCTCGCTAACCTCCTGGCAAAAGAGTTGAAAGATTTGGGCGTCGAGAACGTGCGCATCAGCGAGTTCGGCATCGTCTATGGAATGGTGCCGGGCAACCTGCCGGACAACTCTAAAGTTCCGGTCATCGGATTCATGGCACACATGGACACGTCACCGGAAGTCTCCGGCGAGAACGTCAATCCCATCATCCACAAAAACTATCAGGGCGGCGACATCACGCTTCCGAAAGACCCGACCCAGATCATCGCGGTCGCCAAAAATCCTGACCTCAAAAACTTAATCGGCGACGACATCATCACGGCTGACGGGACAACGCTTCTAGGCTCTGACGACAAGGCAGGCTGCGCCGAGATTATGACGATGATTGATATTCTCAAGCGCAATCCGCAGATCAAGCATGGGACGCTTGCCATCGCGTTTACGCCCGACGAAGAGGTTGGCGGCGGCATTGATAAGTTCGACGTGAAAGGATTCGGCGCGCAGTTCGCTTACACGGTTGACGGCGAAGAGCTGGGCGAGATTAGCGACGAGACTTGGAGCGCGCGCACCGCGACCGTTCATTTTCAAGGCAAGAACACACATCCGGGCACGGCCAAAGACATCATGATTAATTCGCTCTTCGCCGCCGGAGATTTCCTCTCGCGGTTTCCCAAAGACATGCTGCCGGAGACGACCGAAGGACGCGTCGGCTTCGTTCATCCTTACACGGGCACGCTCGAAGTCGAAGAGTCAACAATCAAGATGCTCCTGCGTGATTTCGAGTTGAGCGGGCTGGACGCGAAAGAGCAGATGATTCGCCGGATGGCACAAGAAACGGGACAAAAGTTTCCGCAGGTCAAGGTCACTGTTGATGTCAAAGAGAACTACAAGAACATGAAAGAGGTCTTGAAGAACTATCCGCAACTGACCGAATACGCCATGGAAGCCTCGCGCAAAGCGGGACTCAACCCCCACATCAAGCCGATTCGCGGCGGAACCGATGGCTCGAACCTGACATTCCGCGGATTGCCGACGCCGAACCTCTTCACAGGCGGCCACAACTTTCACGGCAAGCTCGAATTCAATTCCCGGCGCGGCCTTGAGAAGACGACCGAGACGTTAATTAACCTCGTCCAGCTCTTCGCTCAAAAGGGAATGTAGGAATTATTTATATAGCCGGATTATGCGGAGCTAATTTTCGCGTAATCCGGCCATTTCGAGCACTATGCGGAAATTTTCCGCTGATACAGAATTAGATTCATCCGTCAGACATGAGTGATCAGAACCACACAGAGAATCATCTTGCGCCAATATCCTCGTCAACATCCTCGCGCTTCTTCGTTAGTCAAACAGACCCCAACCGTCCAGAGTGTGTGCGGCTCTTTCAACATCTCTGGGAAGAGTTGGGCGGGTTGTATGGCAACACAGGCCCGTGCGAGTTCAGGCCCACGGATGTCGAGGGCGCGGCGTTCGTCGTCGCCTGGCTGGATGATTATGCAGTCGGTTGCGGGGCTATCCTGCCGCTCGCGCCAGGCATGTGCGAAGTCAAGCGCATGTTCGTCGAACCTCAAGCGCGCAGGCTCGGTGTGGCGCGCGCCATCTTGCGAGAGTTGGAGCAAACGGCGCGCGAGCTGGGTTACACTACGGTGTACCTCGAAACTGGAAACCGGCAGCCCGGCGCGATCCGACTTTATGAGGTCGCAGGCTACAAACACATCGAAAGCTACGGGCGACACGCCAAAGACCCGTTGAGCGTCTGTTTCGAGAAGCGTCTGGGCTGAGGCGCGATTTGATTGCAATTGACCGCGACATGCCGATTGCGGATTAGAAAAGAAAGAAGGCAGTAACAACAGATTAGTCTTTGCTGCTTACTGCCTACTGCTTACTGTCTTTTCCATCTCCACCAAGCGGCAGATGAATCCCCATCCGCCGCCGAGTTCGCTGACTGCCAGCATCAATTCATTCCTGCCCTTCTTCAATGGAAGATAGACGGCATCGTTTTCCGGATTGACGATGCCGAGGAATGCAGGGTCGCGGAAATTCTGTGCGCTCCGGCCACGGTAAAGAATCTTGCCATTGAGAAAGACGCTGACATCATCGCTATAGCCGATGTAGAGTTTCTTCACCTCATCGCGGTCGGAATCAATAAAGGTTCGCGCATAGATGACCTTCATCCCAGGCTGCGGCTCTAAGCGCTTTGAAAAATCATTTGCAAACGTGACATGCGAATGCGGAGCTTCCTGATAGCGATAGATGACTATAAAGCCGGGCGGCTCTGCTTCCACATCCTGCCAATGTATGCTGTTGCTCTCTGCGGGCGTGACCGCCATCTCCAAATTACGCGCGAGCGCGTCCATTGCGGGTGACAAGCTCCACTTCATCAGAGTGCCCGGCGGAGTGGGCGGCAGGTGTCGCTCCCAGGGCACATCGGGTGTCGTCCGTATCTCGAAATTCGAAAAATATGTTGCGCCCGTCAGGGCAGCCAACGCCACTTGCCCTTTCTGAATTCCACTCTTCAAATCATTCATCACGAGCGCGGGCTTATCCATGTCCTTGACATAGAGGCGCGCCTGCGCGCCCGTGACTTCCAGTCTGAGGTGGAACCAAACATCTTTCGGAATCTCGACCGCACCCGTGAAGCCTGGCCCATTATAGATTTGCCAGTTGAGACCAGTGTTGAGAACAGGCGTGTACTGCATGGCGTCCGGCTGGCCGGACTTGTGCTGTCGCAGATAGACCCATTCGCCGTTTTCGCCATTGATGCGAAACTGTATGCCGAAGAACCCGCGAGCGGCTGGTGTGGCGACATCTACATCAACCACGCCATCGCGCATCTCAAAGTCTTTCAAAGTCGCCGCCCCGCCGTCTAAGTAGAGGCTCTTGCGGCCTTGATAATCAGCCGCCTTGGCTTGTCCTTCCAACTCCCAACGCGGCGAGTCCGCAGGAACGGAGAGCGTCTGCGCCGTCTGTGTTTGAGCCGCCGAAACATTTGGCGTGATGGTCACAAACAGAGCTACCAGCGCCACAACAAACCACGCCCCGACTGAAACAGAATTCAAACGACAGATTGCGTCTCTTCGCATTATCATTTTCAAAGTAATGTCCTTAGACTGAGAATCAAGAGAGCGAGGAGATTAAAGGAGCGAACGTTTGTCGGCTCAGTTTTTGGAAACAAGAATGGCACAAGCTTTCGATTCAAACCTGAGCAGAGCCATGCACAAGCCTTGCAACTTTATGTATTTCTTTCCAGGAAAGTAGGGTTTTGTGATTAAACGGCCTGAAGCAGTGACGAAGCGGAAGCGGGCTTCGTCATCAGGGTAGGCTGAACGATGCGCTCTGAATAGTCATCAGAAAGATAAAATGTTTAAGCTGCATTGCGCTTTGACCGTCGCGTCGAACAAAATAGCCAGTCAGGTTTCATTTCATTGAAGAGGTTTGAATATGACAGAGCTGATGCCCGCCATCTTCTTCGGACATGGCAATCCTTTGAATGCGTTGATGGAGAACGATTACACGCGCGGCTGGGCCACAATCGGCGAGAGCATCCCGCGTCCGCGCGCCATAGTCTGCGTCTCTGCTCATTGGTATCTGCCAGGCACGGCTGTGACTGCGATGCAGTCGCCGCGAACGATTCACGACTTCGGCGGCTTCCCGCGCGAGTTGTATGAGGTTAAATACCCTGCGCCCGGTGACCCAGAGCTGGCGCGCCGCGTCGAGAGTTTATTAGCGCCTACACGTGTCGAACTCGACGAGCGTTGGGGTTTGGATCACGGGACGTGGGCTGTGCTCTGCCATGTCTTTCCTGAGGCTGATGTTCCCATCATTCAGTTGAGCATAGACGAAGCGCAAGCGCCGGAGTTTCATTACGAACTCGCAAGGCGTCTCGCGCCTTTGCGCGAAGAGGGAGTGTTGATTGCGGGAAGCGGCAACATGGTTCACAACCTGCACGCTTACGCATGGGGGCGTCATGTGGTTGAGCCGCTTGATTGGGCTGTCAGGTTTGAAGAGAGAGCGCGTCAGCTTATGCTGGCGGGCAATCACGAGCCGCTCATCAATTATGAAGCGATGGGGCGCGATGCCCTTCTCGCCGCGCCGACGCCGGACCATTACTTGCCACTGCTCTACGTGCTTGCTCAACAGAGAGAAGGCGAAGAGGTCAGCTTCCCCGTCGAAGGATTCGATGGAGGCTCAATCTCTATGCTCTCGGTTCAAGTAGGAGGGAGAGTACAAAGATAAAAGGCTAGACGCGGAGAGTGGGAGACGCGGGGACGCGGAGAGAAGATAGTAGAAGATAGTATCAGCTCATCACCGCGTCTCCGTGTCTCCGCGTCCCCGCGTCGCTCTTCACCGTTTGCGGCTTTTTTTGCTGCCTCCGGTCAGGCCGCCAATAAAATCTGTGACGGCTGACGCAGCAGAGCCGACGACCGAGGTGGCTGTACTGATGATGCCACCGCCGCCACCCTTACGGCTTCCGCCCTTCTTACTTCCGCCTTTCGAGCCGCCACCTTTGGAAGAGCGAGAGCCGCTCGCTTTCGACGAGCCGCCGCCTTTAGATGCGCCGCCCTTAGATGCACCGCCCTTCGAGCCTCCGCTCTTTGAGCCTCCGCTCTTTGAGCTTCCACCTTTGCTTCCACTCTTGCCGCCACCCTTAGAGCTTCCGCCCTTTGAGCCACCACCGCCTTTAGAGCTTCCACTCTTCGAGCCGCCGCCACCTTTCTGACTTCCACCTTTGGAGCCACCTTTGGAGCCGCTGCTCTTTGAGCCGCCTGTGCTGCCTTTCGTCGCGCCGCTCTTCTTGCTGCCGCCCTTCGAGCCGCCGCCTGTTGAGCCGCCGCGCGTTCCAACTTTTGAACCGCTCTTGGCGCTGCTTTTCGTTCCACCCTGAGCAGTGCGACCTGCGCCCTTGCTTCCGCCTTTGCCTGCGCCGCCTTTCGCGCTGCCCTTCGCTCCGGCTTTCGATGCCTTCTTCTTGCCACCACCGCCTGAGCTGCCACGACCGCCGCCAGCGTTACCGGCAGTCTTGCCTGTGCCTTTCGCACCGCCGCGCCTGCCGCCCGTCGCATCCGAAGTCACGCCCGTTGCGCGCCCGATGGCCGTGCCGCCATGCCCTTCGCCACCGCCGCTTGCCCCGCCGCCGGTTTCTCCTGTCGAGCCAGCGGGCGAGCCGCCGCGCGTTCCTGTTCCTTCTCCGCCGCCGCCAGCAGTGGTTACATCGTCCCTGTTATCACCATTCCCCTGGTCTGCCATACTCGTTCTACTCCTTATTCGAAAGTTGAAACACAGAGAGTCAGAGGTTGAATCAGAACTACATTTGGCCTCTGCCTGTTTGTCGCGGAGAATATCACAACTTGAGCGCTGGAATTTCTCACATTCTTATGTCGCAAAGAAATTTTGATTGCTGCTCGAAGCACGGTTGCTCTCACGCATCACGAACCGTTATAAAGTAAGCGCAAGCAACCCTCATTTTAGAAGGCATGATTCGGATTAGCGCGGCGCATTGAGCGGCAGCCGCAGAGTGAAAGTGGAGCCTTCGCCAAGCGTCGAAGCGACTTCGACGCTCCCGCCATGAGCGCGCGCGATGCGGCGAACCGCCGGAAGCCCAAGGCCAGTGCCGCCGCTCGTCTTCGTGAAGAAGGGGCTGAAGATGTGTGCGAGGTCTTCTTCCGCGATACCGCGCCCCGTGTCCTTGACTTCGATGATAGCCTCGCCCTCGGGTCTGGCCTCGCTTTCGCCCGTTTGACAATTCACGCGAATGGTGACGCGGCCTTCCTTTTCAATTGCCTCGATGGCGTTGAGAATTAGATTGAGCACGGCATCTTCGATCTGGGCCGCATCAATCGGAATGATGACGGGGCCGCGCACAGGCTCAAATTCAACTCTGACCTTGCGGCCACGCGCGGCGACGCTCGCGGCATGATCGCGCGCCAGCACAACTGCACGACGGACAACATCTGTGAGCGATGTCGGGGACGTATTGAGCGCGCGCGGGCGTGCCCGGTCGAGCAGAGCGCGCACGGTCGCATCAATGCGGACGACTTCGCGCTTCATGCCTTCGAGCGCAACTCGCTCGCTGTCTCCGGCCTCGCGCCGCCGGATGAGAATATCCACCGCGCCTTGAATCCCTGCGAGCGGATTCTTGATCTCGTGCGCCAGTCCTGCGGCCAGTTCGCCGATGAGCGAAAGCTGCGAGGCGCGGAGCAATTCCGTTTCGAGCCGTTTGCTCTCTGTGATGTCCGTGTTGACGATGAGCTTATTTTTCGGCAGCCCATTTTCATCGCGCACCAGCGTCCAGCGACTATCAGCGATCAGCTCGCGCCCGTCTTTCGTGACATGATGCATCTCGCCGCGCCATTCGCCACGCTCAAGAACGATTCTTTTCGCTTCGATTAACTCAGGCGTCAATTCCTTGTAGATGAGTTTATCAGCCCTTTGACCAATCACTTCTGCGGCGGTCCAGCCGTACATGCGCTCGGCGCTCTTGTTCCAGAAGAGGATGCGGTCTTCGAGGTCGCGGACGAGGATGGCGTCTTGCGCTATATCGAGCAGCGCGGCCTGCTCTCTGATCTGCTCTTCGCCGCGCTTGCGCTCCGTGATGTCATTGCGAATGGCGACATACTGGTAAGGCTTACCTTCGGAGTTCAGGAAGGGGACGATGGTCGTGTCCACCCAGTAATAAGAGCCATCTTTGGCGCGGTTTTTAATCTCGCCTGTCCAGACCTGTCCCTGCGCGATGGTCGTCCAGAGATGGCGTATGAACTCTTTCGGGTGATGGCCGGAGTTGATGATGCGATGGTCTTGTCCGAGCAGTTCGTCGCGCGAAAATTTTGAGATTTCGCAGAACCTGTCGTTGACGTAGGTGATGCGACCCGTCTGGTCTGTGATGGCGACGATGGAGGATTGGTCGAGGGCAAAGCGGATGTCGGCCAGTTCCTTGCGCGAACGCTCAAGGGCTTTTTCCGCGCTGGTTTCTTCGGGTTCGGGCGTCCGCTTTGGTTCGCTTCCAGAGTCCTTCATGAACCTAACTTATGAGGATGCTTAGACTGTCGTCAAGCCCTCCAGCTTTTTCAAGCGATAGCGAAGTTGATCGCGCGAGATGCCCAGAAGTTCTGCGGCGCGCGTTTGATTGCCGCCGCTCTGCGCTATCGCCTGTCTGACCAGAGACATTTCAACATCGTCAAGCATGATGCCGCCCGGCGGAAGAGCAAAGCTATGTTCGTCACCCTCCGATTGCGCCCCGCCTCCTCCGGCGCTTAATGTCCTCTCGACGGCAAATCCTGGCGGGAGATATTTCGTCGTAATCATATCGTCATCTTCAAGAATGAGAGCGCGCTCGATGACGTTGCGAAGCTCGCGGACGTTGCCCGGCCAACTGTAGCGGCTAAAGGCCGCAGCAACTTCAGGCGTTAATCCTTGAATGCGCTTGCGCTTCAATCGCTCGTTGAAGAATTTGATGTAATGCTCCGCGAGCAAAAGAACATCAGAGCCGCGCTCGCGCAAGGCAGGAATGTCAATCTGTATGACAGAGAGGCGATAGTAGAGGTCTAAACGGAAGCGCGCAGATTCGCTCTCTGTTTTGAGGTCACGATTCGAGGCGGCGATGACTCTCACGTCCAGCGGCAGGTCTTTCAATCCGCCGACGCGACGAAACACTCCTTCTTCCAAAACGCGCAAAAGTTTCGCCTGTAGGCTCAATTCAAGCTCGCCGATTTCGTCAAGGAAAAGAGTGCCGCCTTCGGCCTGCTCAAACAATCCTTCCTTGCGCGCCTTGGCGTCAGTGAACGCGCCCTTCTCATAGCCGAAGAGTTCACTCTCGATGAGGTTGACAGGGATGGCCGCGCAGTTGATGGCGATAAAGGGAGCATCGGCGCGCGGGCTTGAGTAGTGAATGGCTTTCGCCACGAGGTCTTTGCCGGTTCCTGACTCGCCCTGCAAGAGCACGCTTGAGACTTCGGACGCAGCCACTTTGCGCGCCAGGTTAATCATCTCGCGCATGGCCGGGGATTCGCCTATGATCTGATTGAAGCTGAACTGCTGTGCGCGCTCGCGCCGTATGATGTTGACTTCGCGGCGAAGGCGTTGCGCTTCGATACCGTTGCGGATCGTGACCTGTAGCTCGTCCAGGTTAATGGGCTTGCCTATAAAATCGTATGCTCCGCCGCGCAGGGCCGCAATCGTATCGTCAACGAGCACGTTGGCCGTAATCATGATGACAACAGCATCGGGCTGGCGACGTTTAATCTCGCGCAGTACATCCAGGCCAGAGCCGTCCGGCAGATTGATGTCGAGCAGCACGGCGGCTGGCTGCTCCGTCTCGAAAGCCGGTAAGGTCGAGGCGACATTGGCCGTCTCAACGGGCATGTAACCCCATCCGCGCAGAGCTTCGGAGAGCGTCCAACGAATCATCTGTTCGTCGTCAACCACCAGAATCTTATCTTTGAGCATTACAGTTGCGATCCCCTTTGATGTTGCAGTCCGAATCTTACAGTTGAAAGCGCCCGCAGGGAAAGTCGGAATCTACGGTTGCCTAATCACGAACATCGTCCCGTGCGCCCTCATCGCCGAGTGCGGCCCTTGCTTCTCTCTTCAGTACCGTGAATCAAGAGAAACAGCAGCAATATCGGGACAAAACAGAGCAACCTATATGCCAGCAGCGGAAATGCCTTAACTCACTGGTAAACAGTTGTTTGAGCCACGAAGAGAATGAAGGCGTTGCGAATTTTCACGCAGGCCGGATGATGAGGCGGGAAATATTCCTCAGATAGTTAATTGCTCTCGTGCAGGCTTCGCGCAGGAAATCTTGAGACCTGTCAGACGCCTGAGAGTCTTCTCCATCTTCAAGAGTTGCTCAGGCTCGATTGATTTGAAGTGGGCTGCGGGCACGGGCAAGATATTGTTATTGCCGCGCGAATCAATGAGCCATCTCCGGCGCGGGATGGGGCGCGTGGGGAGATTGAGATGCACCTCGTCAGGCTCAAGTTCTGTGAGAGTCTGCGCGAAACTCTCAATGCAGTTCATGTTCATCGGCATCAGCATCGTTTGAATGGCAAGCTCTCCTGGAAACTCTCTTCTGAGCATCTTGATGCCTTCGATGACCGCACGAAGCGTCAAGCCTTTAACAGGCCGGTTGATGCGCCTGAAAGTCTCTTCATCCATTGAGTCCAGCTTGCAAGAGATTTTGTCCGCCTCGCAAAGCTCGCGGCGCACCGTCTCCTCGCTCAACATCGTCGCGTTCGTGAGGACAAGCACGGGCTTGTTCGTCACCGCTTTGATTTGTCGAATCACCTCGCCCATGTTCGCCGCCAGTGTCGGCTCGCCGCTGCCTGAGAGCGTGATGATGTCTGAGACGTGCCAACTGCTCCTCAAGAGATCGGTTATCACCCGCTCGGTCGGCACATAGACTTTGCGCTCAGTTGTGTGAACGTTGATCTTTCCGAGTTGACAGTAGAGACAGCGAAACGAGCAGATGGAGTTGACACACAACAGGTCAACTCCGAGCGAGAGGCCAGCGCGCCAGGAACGCACAGGGCCATAAACGGTCTTCGCAGATTCAAGAGTAGTCATCCCAAATCTCTTTCGCCTTGAGAGTCTCACGGCAAATTCTGTACCCGATGGGGCAATCGTCAAGCGCATGCAGTTTCTCCAGCTTATCTGTGGTAAAGAGAGCAAGCAGGGCTTATATCTCATGCGGGCTTTCGCCCATCTCTTTGAGGAACTTTCCGCAATTCTTCAATAAAAGAGCGCATTCAGCATCGAATTCGGAGTCAAACATTCCGGCACATCCGTTGCTTCTTCTCGCTTCATTAAGAGATCGAAGAAGGTCTCTTACATTTTCCTGGCGGCCATATTCAGACGCTCTCTTGAGAGCAGAAAGTTAAAGGTGATGACCATGCCGAAAGATGACCGCGATCTTCTTGAACTGTTCAAAGAGGAGCTTGATTTTCTTGAGAAGGGCGGCTACGGGCGCTCTGTGAGAACGCCCTGGAAACCGACCTCAGCTTTTCAAGACTCTTTGACCTGCATCAACTACGGCTATCCATATCACGCCCATCCGTGCGACGAATGCCACTTGATTGATTTCGTGCCTTCAGAGAAACGCGCCGAGACGATTCCCTGTCATCACATCCCGCTCGATCCCTCAGGCACGACTACTGTGGAGACGCTTGAGATGGAAGAGAATCAGCAGAAGCTGGAGAGCGCCGTCAAGGATTGGCTGCGCGCTAGAATCAAACAGATGGAGGAAGAGCGTGCGCTGCGCGAATTAGATTTTCTGACAGCCGAAAGGGATTGAGGCCGTCTTCTGCTGTGACGTTCATCACTGCGAGGCGTGATGCAGGTCATAGATTGAGAGTTTAGTTCTTTTATAAAATCACGAGCAGGTAGAGAAAGACTTGGCGACCATCCTTCTCAGCAATATTAAGTGGTGAGTACAAACGCCCGAGTCTGAGTCCGCCGCTCGCAAAGCGTGGCAGCGACTTTTTGAAAGCCTCGTGGTTGCCGTCACGCACAACTAGGGCTGACCGTGAAGCTTGCGGAAGGGGAAACGGTCAGACTAGGAAAGGTCTAGGCCGGAGCCGTTTTGTAAATGCGCAATACTGATGAAGTGAAAGCGCCTGGTATCGCTCGAAATGAATAGCTCCGGTCTTGACCTTACAACCTTATGATTCGAGGAGAAAATAGACAAAGAATTTATCATCTTCAAAGAGGGCGTCAACGACCGTGACCCTAACTAAAACCGAGACTGCAAGACCCAAAGCAATCGAAGTCAAGGTCAAATAAGCCCCGAGAACAGACTCGCTTACACCCCCTGGCGAGTTTGTCGCTTCAGCCGCAGGCAGTTTCCCCGAACTGCCTGCGGCTGAAAGTTTTTATAGCAAGCGACTGCTGCACAAAAATTGTAGGGGCAGAGGCTCACTCCCTGTCCGTTCTTCTTAAACCAGAGCGCGCAGGGAGTGAGCCTCTGCCCCTACATATTTAATTCTCGTCGCATCTGAATATAAACCATAATACTAACTCTGCATCTGCCTACCCCTCTGCGTCTATTCGCGTTCATCTGCGACTCTCCATCTTAAATCCCATTATGTGCACAGGGTTTGCAACGAAACATTCGGGAGGCGCATTTGAAGACTCCACACGCTCTTTCGGGTGTGATTCCGCAATCAAGCTGATGAACGTCGGGTGAGATTACACAATGATGAAACGTCCACAAGTCACCATAGACGGCAACGAAGCCGCCGCCTACATCGCCTACAAAACAAACGAAGTCATAGCTATCTATCCCATCACTCCTTCCTCAAACATGGGAGAGTCTGCGGATGCTTGGGCTGCTGTGGGAGAGAAGAATATCTGGGGCATGACGCCTCTGGTTCGTGAGATGCAATCCGAAGGCGGCGCAGCCGGAGCGGTCCACGGCACGCTGCAAACAGGCTCGCTCTCGACCACCTTCACGGCCAGCCAGGGACTGCTCCTGATGATTCCCAACATGTTCAAGATCGCTGGCGAGCAGACCTCCACAGTCTTTCATATCGCGGCGCGCGCCATCGCCACGCACGCGCTCTCGATCTTCGGCGACCATTCGGACGTGATGGCGACCCGCTCCTGCGGGTGGGGCATGCTCTTCGCTAACTCCGTGCAGGAAGTGATGGACTTTGCGCTCATCTCTCAAGCCAGCACGCTCTCGTCAAGAGTTCCCTTCCTCCACGTCTTCGACGGCTTCCGCACTTCGCACGAAGTGATGAAGATCGAGAAGCTCTCGGACGAAGACATCCGTGTGATGATTGACGACCAACTCGTGCAAGCACATCGCGGACGCGCTCTCTCGCCGGACCACCCCGTGATGCGCGGCACGGCACAGAACCCTGATGTCTTCTTTCAATCGCGCGAGCGCGCCAACACTTTCTATCTGGAGACGCCCGCAATCGTTCAAGAGTTGATGGATAAGTTTGCGAGCCTGACGGGCAGGCAATACAAGCTCTTCGATTACACGGGCGCGAGCGATGCCGAACGAATCATCGTGATGATGGGTTCGGGCTGCGAGACTGCGGAAGAGACGGTCGAAGCTCTTCTGGCCCAAGGCGAAAAGATAGGTCTCTTGAAAGTCAGGCTTTACAGGCCGTTCTCCGCAGAGCATCTCTTGAAAGCTCTGCCCGCAACCACGCGCTCAATTTCTGTGCTTGATCGCACGAAAGAGCCGGGCGGGGCGGGCGAGCCGCTTTATCAAGATGTCGTCACAGCTATCAGCGAAAGCTTTGGAAACGGAACCGCGCCTTTCAAATCAATGCCGCGCGTCGTGGGCGGTCGCTACGGTTTGGCCTCGAAAGAGTTCACACCCGCGATGGTCAAGGCCGTCTTCGACGAACTCTTGAAAGAGAGTCCGAAAAACCATTTCAGCGTCGGCATCAATGATGATGTGACTTTCACGAGTCTTACCTGCGATTCAACATTCAACACCGAATCATCAGATCAAGTGCGTGCGGTCTTCTGGGGACTGGGCGCGGACGGGACCGTCAGCGCGAATAAGAACTCAATCAAGATCATCGGCTGCGAGACAGAGAATAATGCCCAGGGCTATTTCGTTTACGACTCCAAGAAATCCGGCGCGATGACCGTCTCGCATCTACGCTTTGGCGCGCGCCCGATTAAGAGCACTTACCTTATCACGCGCGCCAACTTCATCGGCGTTCACCAGTTCAATTTCCTTGAGCGCTACGACGTGCTCGGCGCGGCTGAGCAGGGCGCGACGTTGCTCTTAAATAGCCCCTTCCCGAATGAAGAAGTTTGGGAGAATCTGCCGCGCGCCGTTCAGGAGCAGATTATCCGGAAAGGTCTGAAGCTCTACAGCATCAACGCCTACCAGGTGGCTAAAGAGAATGGCATGGGCAATCGCATCAACACGATCATGCAGACCTGCTTCTTCGCCATCAGCAATGTGCTCCCGCGCGAAGAGGCTATTGCTAAGATTAAAGAGTCAATTAAGAAGACATACGGCAAGCGCGGCGATATTGTCGTCAAACAGAACTTCGCGGCGGTTGATGCTGCTCTTGCGCATCTCTACGAGATACCTGTTCCGGTTGGAGCGACAAGTGACGCTGAGCTTCCTCCGGCGGTCCCGCAGGAAGCCCCGGCCTTTGTCCAACGCGTGACGGCTGAGATTATCGCCGGGCGCGGCGACCAATTACCCGTGAGCGCGTTTCCTCTGGACGGAACATATCCGGTCGGCACAGCTCAATGGGAGAAGCGCAACATCGCGCAGGACGTTCCCGTCTGGGAGCCAGACCTCTGTATCGAGTGCGGCAAGTGCGTGATGGTCTGCCCGCACTCGACCATCCGCGCGAAGGCTTTTGAAAAAAGCGCGCTCGACACTGCGCCCGAAGGCTTCAAACATATGCCCGCCAAGTGGCGCGAGCTACCGGACCAGTTCTATACAATTCAGGTGGCGGTCGAAGATTGCACCGGCTGCAAACTCTGTGTTGAGGTTTGTCCGGCGAAAGACAAGAGCAACTCTTCGCGCAAGGCTCTCAACATGCAGCCGCAACCCCCTATACGCGAGCGCGAGCGCGTCAACTGGGACTTCTTCCTCAAACTCCCGGACATGCACAAGAACGGCGCGATGAAGTTCGATTCCGTCAAGAACGTGCAACTCCTCAGGCCGCTCTTCGAGTTCTCCGGCGCATGTGCGGGCTGCGGCGAGACGCCTTACATTAAACTGCTCACCCAGCTCTTCGGCGACCGCGCCGTGATTGCTAACGCAACGGGCTGCTCCAGCATCTATGGCGGCAACCTGCCGACCACGCCTTACACGACCGATAGCGCGGGTCGCGGTCCAGCCTGGTCCAACTCTTTGTTTGAAGATAATGCAGAGTTCGGTTTGGGGATGCGCATGGCGCTCGATCATCAAAACGCCTACGCGCGCGAGTTGGTCGAACGCCTGCGCCCGTTCGTCGGTGATGAATTAGCGGACGGCCTGCTCCACACCGATCAATCCACCAACGAAGGCATCAATCAGACGCGCGCGTTTGTAGAGAAACTTAAAGCCGAACTCGCTAACAGAACTGAGCGCGAGGTGCGCGACCTTGTCAACCTGAGTGATGCGCTCGTCAGGAAGAGCGTCTGGATTGTCGGCGGCGATGGTTGGGCTTACGACATAGGCTACGGCGGCCTGGACCACGTGCTCGCCAGCGGCCAGAACGTAAACATTCTCGTCCTCGATACGGAAGTCTATTCCAACACGGGCGGGCAATCGTCGAAAGCGACTCCGCTCGGGGCGGTTGCAAAATTCGCTGCTGGCGGAAAGCCGACCGCGAAGAAAGATTTGGGACGGACGGCCATGCGTTACGGCGATGTTTACATCGCGCAGGTCGCAATGGGCGCAAGCGACACGCAGACGGTCAAAGTCTTCCTCGAAGCCGAAGCGCACAATGGGCCTTCGCTTATCATCGCCTACAGTCAGTGCATCGCACACGGGATTGATATTGCGAAGGGAATGCACCAGCAAAAGCTCGCCGTTGATTCCGGTTACTGGCCGCTCTATCGCTACAACCCTGCGCTCGCAGAAAGCGGCAAGAATCCTTTCGTGCTCGATTCGAGTGCTCCAAAGATTCCTCTGCAAGACTACATCTACACGGAAGGCCGCTATCGAATGCTGCAACAATCTGACCCGGAAGTGGCGAAATTTCTGCTTGAGAAAGCGCAGAAGGCCGTGCAAGACCGATGGCAGCAATATAAGCAATTAGCATCAACACACGAGCAGGGGTAAGGACAATAATTGTAGGGGCAGGGCTTGTCCCTGCCCGTGTATTTTTGTGAACGTCGGGCAGGGACAAGCCCCGCCCCTACAGATTTTTTAATCGAGGAACGCTAACAATGGATTTAAGCACAAAGTACATGGGATTGAATCTCAAGAACCCGATTGTTCCTTCGTCGTCGCCTCTATCGCAGAGCGTGGACAGCATTCGTCGTCTCGAAGACGCCGGAGCCGCAGCCGTCGCCATGTATTCGCTCTTTGAGGAGCAGGTCACGCTCGAAAGCTATTACGTTGACTATTACCTGACACACGGGCGGGACAGCTACTCGGAAGCGCAGACCTACTTTCAGGATATGCCGAGCTACAATGTTGGCCCAGCGAAATATCTGGACCTGATCTTGCGCGCCAAAGGGGCTGTGGACATTCCCATCATCGGCAGCCTCAATGGCATCTCTCCGACGGGCTGGACAGAATACGCGCGCATGATTGAAGAGGCCGGGGCGGATGCGCTTGAGCTAAATGTTTATTACATCCCGACCGACACGCGCATGACTGGCGACGAGGTTGAAGAGGTTTACCTGGATGTCCTCCGCGAAGTCAAAGGCGCAGTCTCAATTCCTGTCGCCATGAAGCTCAGTCCTTATTTCAGCTCGACTCCGAGCATGGCAAAAAGACTTGCTGCATGCGGGGCTGATGCTTTGGTCTTCTTCAATCGCTTCTACCAACCGGATTTTGATCTTGAGACGATGGAGGTCACGCCGCGTCTTGTCCTCAGCGACTCGCACGAATTGCGCCTGCCTCTGACGTGGGTTGCGATTCTTTTCGGTCGCGTGCCCGTTGACTTTGCCATCACGAGCGGCATCCACACGCGCGACGATGTGCTGAAAGCTTTGATGGCCGGAGCGAACGTGACGATGATGGCCTCCGAGCTATTGCAGAACGGAATGGGACGCATCACGCAAATCTTGCGCGAGATGGAAGAGTGGATGCAGGAGCGCGAATATAGCTCTGTGCGCCAGATGATCGGAAGCATGAGCCAGCAGAATGTCACTGAGCCGACCGCTTTCGAGCGCGCCAACTACATGAAGATGCTGGCGGCATATCGGCCTCTTAATTAAAGAGCAATCGCCGCCGCGCCCGCAGAAATAGTTACACTGAGTTCTCATCAACAAATTTGAAGCGCGCCGTTCATCAGCATGAGCAGCACGCTTTAAATTTTGTTGCCTTTATCTTCGTTCAGTTGTATAAAGCGCGCCGACGGTGCGAGTTCATCTTCTGCATTTTCACACGTGCTCGCCTCTCCGCCAGGTCTCTTTATTCTCTTTCTTTCGCTGTCTCTCTCTGATGAACTTGATTCCCGCTGAGCCAATGTTCAAACTAACCAGATCGCATGTAAGGCAAATTTTTTCGCTGACTGTAGCTCAAGCTTCATGCTGCAATCTACTCGCTCGACTGAACGGAGGAATCTGAATGATTGACGAAACCGGTCTTGCAAAATTCCCGGACATAGCGAAGATGTTGGACCTATTCAACTCACAAACAAGCACGGTCAATACACTCTGGAATATTTTTATAGGAGTAAACCTGGCGATCCTGGGCTTAATTTATAAAGATATTCATCTGGGAGATGATTGGAAGATTAAGTTAGGATTTACGGCTGGTTTTCTGTTCTTTGCCTTCGCTAATCGGATGGCGATTCTCAAATCGCAGAGAATTCTTTTCGCAATCTGCGAGTTTTTCCATAATCTGAAGTTCGATGATACTTCTCAGGCGCGCCCGATTCTGCTGGCGCATAGGGCAACCTCTCCTCAAAAAATGAGAAATTGGCATCTGGCTTTTACCATCATGGTAGCTCTCATAATCTGGGTGCCGGAGATTCAGAGGCTTTTACAGCGAACATGAGTATCAGTTGGGGCATAGCAACATCATGTAACCGGACGCTCCTGCACGAAGTCTCATGCAGGAGCGTCCGGTCATGCAGGTCTTTAAACTGCTTCCTCTACAGGAAAAATATTAAGGCCGATTCTATCTCAACGACGCGGCGCTCTCGATCATCCCGCGCATGCTGACCTGTCCGGTGTAGTTTCCGAAAAGCATTCGCCCGGGCTGTTTGCACCAACCCTCGCCCGCTGTGGTCCAGACTCGCGGCAGCTCAGTCGAATACTGCGGAATCGCGCGCGGCCAGCGTGTGATGACGAGTTCCAGAGGCTCTCCATCAATACCCAAAAGTTTCGCCAGCTCTTCTCTGACAGCCCACCTGATCTCTTCATCTGATGCAGAAACCCATTGCGGCTGCGCCGTGCCGCCGAAGAGGATTGTGAATGATGCGTGACGCGATTCATCGAAGACGCGATTCGCAAAAGAGCTTGAGGTGAAGAGGATTCCGAGAGACTTCCGCTCCTCGCTCGATGGCACGAGCGCGCCTACGCCTTTGACCTCTCGACTAAAAGACGAGCGCGAGACGAATGCCGTGACCGTGACAAGAGGCGTGTACGGAATCTCCAAAAGACTCTGGCTCAACTCTGGAGCAACGTTCGCAAGCAGATTTGCCGTGACATAAGAAGGTGTGGCGAGAATCAAATTGGCTGCATCGGGCAAAGCGTCAATCGTGATGCCTCTGCGGAATCGCCCACCCAATCTCTGCTCTAATTGTCGCTCAAGCCGCCCGGTTAAATCGCCCATTCCGTGACGCGGCGCGACCATGCGCTTCCGGCTTCCCTTCTCCTTCTTCTCATTCTTCGAGGGCGAGCGTTTGAAAGTTTTTCTGAGCATCGAGCCGAGAAGCGTCTGACCCGGCTCAATCAGCAGCGATGGGAAAGAGGCTGCGACGCCAAGCTCTGAGGGCTGCACGCCGTAGATGCCGCGCACCATCGGCGTCAACAAATATTGGAGCGCGCCTTCGCCCAGGTGTCTCCGTCCCCAAACGTCAAGCGTCTGCTCGTCCAGATGATTCAACGCGCGCGAAAAGGCCGCATGGTTAATCGCGCTCAAGGTCTCGCCAATGCTCAATGGAAACTTTCTTAATTTTCCATCTCGCACGATAAAGCGCGCGCGCGAGTCTTTGCGCACTTCGAGAAGCTCGACGCCCAGATCACGGCACAACTCTTTGACTGCTGTTGTGGCGAGCAGTGAATGCGCGGCAGTCTCGGCGATGCCGTACTCTGTGCGGCGCGTCTCAATCAGACCGCCCGCACGGCTCGCGCTTTCGAGCAGAGTCACACGGTAGCCCTGCTTATCGAGTTGATAAGCTGCGAGCATTCCGGCGATGCCTGCGCCGACGATTGTTGCTTCGCGTCTCCTTTTATCGAGCGAGCCTAACATGGCACGGCCTCCGCAAGAATGGAATGCAGCACGCGCGGAAACTCAGGGTCGTCGTTGAACGTGCGCGCGCGATGGTAATGAGTGACGCCATGCTCGCGGGCCAGGTCTGCGTAGAGCTGATCCAATTCAAAAAGCGTTTCGATGTGGTCACTGACGAAGCTCACGGGCACGACGACAAGCCTGCGGATGCCTTCTTCAGCCAGGCGCTTGATCTCGTCTTCGAGATAAGGCTCAAGCCAGGGCAGCTTTCCGTTGCGCGACTGGAAGCATAGCGACCAGCGATGATTCAGCCCTCCGGTGACGGCCTTGATCGTGCGCTCGATGTCCGCCGGATAAGGGTCGCCGAGCTTGACTATCTTCAAAGGAAGCGAGTGTGCGGAAAAGAGTATGTGGATTGGACCAGTGTCCGTGCCGCGCTCACTTTCAGCCTCAGCGACCGCATCGTCAACGGTGCGGCGCAAGAGGCGTGCGTAGCCTTCGTGGTCAGGCCAGTTGACTATCTCGCGGACGCGCGGAGACCAGGCAAGACGTTTGAGCGCAGCCCTCGCTTCATCAAAGCACGTTCCGCTCGTCGTCGTCGAGTAGTGCGGAAAGAGCGGCAGCAAGATTAACTCTTGAGCGCCCCAAGCTTTCAACCGGCGAAGCGCGCTCTCTATCGAAGGCTCTGCGCTGCGCATCCCGATCTCGATACGCACGGAGTCGCCCAAAAGATTTTGCAGTCCGGCGGCCTGCGCCTGCGTCCACTTGAGTTGCGGCGAACCTCCGCCAATTGATTCGTAACTTCTGATTGACGAATGGCCTTTGACCTGCGAGATGGTGAAGGCCAGAAGCTGTCGCAAGGGTGCGGGCACGCCGACCAGAACGGACGGGTTGACGAAGAGCCTGTACAGAAACGGCTTCACATCACGAAGCGTCCAGGGGCCTCCGAAGTTCAAAAGCGCGACACCCGTTCGATTGCGGATTACGGATTTCTGAATGCGGATTGCTTCCGATTTCGGATTTTGGATTGCGGATTGCGGATTTGTGAAAACCTTCTCCGTCAAACTATTTTCTGTGGCTGTGTTTATCGAAACTCTCATCATTCTTCTCTTCGTTAAATCCGCAATTCAAATCCGAAATCATCAGATTGTTCTGCTGAAAATTTGTGTGGTCGGGACTTTGCGCACGAGCCGTGCGTCAAAGGCCATGCAGATGTTGCGGAGAAAGGGTCTGCCCTCTGCTGTAATTTCGCAGCGACGATTCTCCAGTTTCACCAAGCAGTCGCGGCGCATCTCTGCGAGCTTGTCGTTCACCGTCTCAAGATACGGAACGTAAAGCTCTGCCGTTTCCCAACTGGTCTCAAAGCGAGTCATCAGATTCAGAATGTGTCGCCTTAAAACGCGGTCTTCTTTCGTCAGCTTGTGGCCGCGAAAGACTGGAATCTCACCCTGCTCGACCCGCGCGACGTAATCTTCCAGCTTCTTCTCGTTCTGCGTGAACGCGTCCCACGAGTCGCTGATCGAAGAGACGCCGAGACCGATGAGCGGCGCGACCTGTCTGGTGATGTAGCCCATGAAATTGCGATGCAATGCGCCTTCAGTTGAAGCCTTCATGAGCGAATCCGTCTGAAGCGCGAAGTGGTCCATGCCGATCTCTATGTAGCCCGCCTCTTCCAAAAGCATCCGGCCCAACTCGTAAAGCGCGCGCTTCTCTTCGCCCGAAGGCAAATCCAACTCTGTGAAGCGACGCTGGCCGGGCTTAATCCAGGGCACGTGCGCGTAAGAGTAGAAAGCTATGCGATCTGGACGAAGGCGGCGGGCTGCTTCAATTGTTTGTTCGATGCTCTTGAGAGTTTGCAGTGGAAGGCCGTAAACCAAATCGTAGTTGATGCTCGTGAAACCTGCGGCGCGCGCTTCCGTCGTGACGGCGCGCACCTGCTCTTCGGTCTGGATGCGATTCACGATGTCCTGCACGCGCTCGTCGAAATCCTGTATCCCGAGACTCAGGCGACGAAAGCCCAGGCGCGCGAGCATCTGTAATTGTTCGACAGTCGTCGTGCGCGGGTCTGCTTCGATTGAAAACTCCGCGTCGGGCGTGAGCCGCGCGTCCTTTAAGATTCCCTCGATCAGCTCGGTCAACTCTTCCGATGACAGGAAAGTCGGCGTGCCTCCGCCCAGATGTATCTCTGTGATTGGAATTGGTTGCTCGCGGTTCAGGCGCTTGCGATAGAGCGACCATTCTTTGAGCAAGGTCTGGACATACGGCTTGCCGACTTCCGTGTGGCGCGTGATGCGCGTGTTGCAGCCGCAGTAGGTGCAGAGCGAGCGACAGAACGGAATGTGTATGTAGATGGCCGCGCCGCCCCCCCGCGCTTCGGTTTCATCCAGCGCGCGCGCAACGCTCGTGGTCCACTCTTCAACGGTCGGGTCGTCGTCCCAGTAAACGATAGTCGGATAGCTCGTGTAACGTGGGCCTGGAACGTCATACTTCTTTAATAGCTCGGAAGCTGCTGAAACGGTCGTTTGCATCAGAGAATACCCCCGCTTCTCTTCAACTATAAAAATTTTATCGGGCAGTGTTGGCTTTCGCCGTCACCTGCTTGTCCAGCTCTGCGCGCAAGTTTGTGATCGCGGGATTGCCCGGACTCACCTCTTCGAGTTTCGCCAGGACGGAGCGCGCCTCTGCCGTATCACCTTTGCGCGTCAGCGCCACCGTCAAGTTTTGTAACGTCTGCAAGTGTTTCGGCTCGCGCGCGAGTGAAGCGCGAAACTCCGTAATCGCGCGCTCAAGATTCGCAGGCTCTCGCAACAGGAAGGTCAAGCCTAAATCAGTCCGCACGTTGACATCATCCGGCTTCTTCTCAAGCGCAAGCGTGTACCACCTCTCTGCTTCTGGAAAACGGTTGGCGTCAAAGTTGACGTTGCCCAGTTGGACGAGCGCATCGTAGCTATCGGGCTGCAACTGGTTGGCGCGCGTTAGGAATTGAATCGCATCATCGAAGCGTTGCACCTGATAGGAATAGTCTGCGGCCTTCATCTGTGCAGCAAAATTGTTTTGATCTGACTTCGCCAGGTTGATCGCGTCCTGCACAGCAACCATGTCAGGTCCACTTTGTTGACCGTTTGCAGTAATCGGCGGATGGTCGGGCGGAAGCTGAGCGTTCGGCTGTTGCGCGACAACAGCTCCAGCCTGCCCGCGTTGATTGATGTTATTGGCGAAAATGAAGCCAACGATGAGGCCAACCAGCAGGCCGATAATCCCAACGAGAATGCTATCTTTCTTCATCAGAGAAACCCCCAAAAGAAATCTTTAATCAGACGGTCACGAAAGCGTCCAGCCAGATACCGGCCAGATCGCCCTCCCCAGATTCAAACGAGCGTCGCATCTGTTGAATAACCGGATGCGAGATTTTGTTAACGGTCGAGATCAGCAGGGCTTCGACGGCGCGCTCCTGTTCCTGACTCAACTCGCCCAGACGGCGACGTTGCCGCGCGAGTTCCGCCTGCGCAATACTTTCGAGCTTGTGCTTCATCGCACTGATCTCTTTCCCCAAATCATGTTCGCGCAAGCTCTGTTCAAAACGTCCGACTTCCCCTTCGACAATTCGCTCGGCGCGCGCGGCCTCACGCTCACGCTCCGTGATATTCGAGGCGACCACCGCTTCGAGATCGTCAACGTCAAAGAGGAAAAGGTTTTTCAATTCTCCGACCGCCGGGTCAATGTTGCGCGGAACGGAGATGTCTATCAGGAAGAGAGGCGTGTTGTGTCGCAGCTCACAGGCTTCGCGCGCCATGTCTCTGCTGATGATGTAATCCGGCGCGCCCGTCGAGCAGATGACAACATCCGCCGTCGCCAGATGTGCGGAGAGATTTTCATAAGCGATTACTTCGCCGTCGAAATCAGCAGCTAATTTGCGCGCAGTCTCCGCCGTGCGATTCGCTATCATGATGCGCGAGACGCCAGCCTTCTTGAGATGCCGCGCCGCCAGTTCCGCCATCTCGCCCGCGCCGATAAGCAGCACTGTGCGTCCTTCGAGCGTGTCAAAGATTTTGCGTCCGAGTTCGACAGCCGTGTAGCTGACAGAAACGGCGGCTGAAGAGATTGCCGTCTCGTTGCGCACGCGCTTAGCAACATGAAAAGCATGATGCATCAGGCGATGCAGAGCACGACCAGCCGTGCCCGTCTCGACCGCCTGCGTGTAAGCTTTGCGAACCTGCCCTAAGATTTGCGGCTCGCCGATGACCATCGAGTCCAAAGACGACGAGACGCGAAAGACGTGATGAACGGCTTCCCTGTCGGCGCGCGTGTAGAGATGTTTGTCAAAGTGGTCTGAAGAGACGGAGCGCGAGGCGGTCAAAAACGAATGGACGCGCTCCCGCCCCTCTTCATAACGCTCAGGGTCAACGTCGGCAATCACCTCCACGCGATTGCACGTCGAGACGATCAATCCTTCGCGGACGACTTCACCGTCAACTAAGGCGCGAAGCGCGTCGGCGCACGCTTCCGGCGTAAACGCCAGCCGCTCGCGCACCTCAACCGGCGCTGTCTTATGGCTCACACCTGCAAGAACGATAGACATTTTTTTAATCTGTAGGGGCAGGGCTTGTCCCTGCCCGTGTCTTTAATTGAGCCAGCGGGCAGGGACAAGCCCCGCCCCTACAAAAATCTATGCGTAAGAGTGCAATCCCGGCAGCAGGTAGCTGACTCCGAGATAGGTGAAAATGATGAGCAAGAAGCCGACGATAGCGAAGTAGGCCGAGCGGCGTCCGGTCCAACCGCGCGCGATGCGCGTGTGCAGGTAAGCCGCATAGGTGAACCAGGCGACGAGAGCGCCGACCTCTTTCGAGTCCCAGCTCCAGTACGCGCCCCATGATTCATTAGCCCAGACCGCGCCCGTGATAAGGAGCATCGCCAGCAGAGCAAAGGTCACGCTCGCCGTCTTGTACATCAAGCTGTCGAGCTTCTCTAAACTTGGCAAAGCCTCGCGCAGGCGTTCCGTGCGGAAGCTGAAGAGGATGACGAAGAATGTTCCGACGAGCGCGGTGATGAGCGCGGACAACTCGACCGGATTGGACTTGAGATTCAAGGTCAAAGTGCTTCCACGTTGCGCGACGAAATCTGCTGCGGCTTGTGAAAGCTGTGTTGGGGGAAGCTGCGCAATCTGCTCCGGCTTTAAGCCCTCCTGCTCTGCGAGCCACTTGCCAAACGTCGCATATTGGCTCGGGTCTATTCTCTGTGCAACGTTCGTCGCGGTCTTGACCTGCCCGACGAACATGGCAATTGCACAAGCCTGAGCGACGAATGAGAGTTTCAGTAAGCGGTGTCCACAACGGCGTGCCTGCTGTTTATTCTTCGCCAAGTAAATTCCGAAGGCGACGATCACGCCGATGAGCAACAGTCCCGCAACGACGAGGATTGGCCCAACCCAGGGAAGCGTGACGCGCAAGGGGATGGATGAACCTTTGCCGCCCATCATCTGAAAGGCGGATGCGCGATACGCGCCAGCCGTGAAGACTGAACCGCGACTGATGAAGGCCAGAACCGCGAGCGCAAAGATGCTGGACCAGATGGCGAAGGCTTCAGTCTTAACTTTATCTTTCAAGAGATAGATGACTGCGACGGCGAAGCAGACGAGCGCGACACCGTAAGAGAGTGAAGCCGTGCCGACGTGAATCGGTCGCCGGTAGGAATCCAGGATAGGCGGGAGGTTTCCCATCTCGCCGCCGATGAAGCGAGCGAGCACTAAAATTATCGAAGCCAGCGGCAGCGTGAGTGCGCCGAGGAAGCGAAAGCTCTTGCGGTTGGCAATCAGCAAAGTTGTAACGCCCGCGCCGAACGCAACCGCCAAACTCAGGTCATAGAGATTGGCGAATGGAATGTAGCGGAAGAACCAGGGCATCTCGCCGCCGTTCTTGAGGACTATCGCCAGTTCCATATCTCTCGCGTTAATCCAGCGCACGCCCCAGCTAGAGAGATTGAAGAAGACTCCTGCGGTCGCCAGCCAGAGACCGACTTTCTGTGCCATCTCGGACGGCGCATAGAGATTGGTCAGATGAAAGACCGCAGCGGTCAGGTAGCAGGCGAGCGCGAGCAGCATCAAGCCGCCGTCGGAGATGAAATGCTGTCCGCCCACCTGAAACCTGAGCATGACTAAAATAACAGAGCCGCCGATACTCAAGATGGCCGGAAGGTATGAGCGCAAGCCTCTGCGCTCAATATTGGTCTCGCTCGCTAAAAGGGGTTGTCTCAAAACTTCGCTCATGATTGTTGCACCTTGTCTGTCTGCTCTGTGATCGAGCAGGTCATTCGCTTAAAACGATCCTCAAAGTTGAGCTTGCTGCGATTGGTGTCGCCGCCCATCACAACCTCAAAATTTCCTGCTTCCTTCTCTTCGACAATCGCCCACACTCTCTGGTGCGAGAAGAAGAAGACGCCGAAGAGCGTGAGGGCCAGCATGGCGCTTCCCGTATAAAAAGGAATGCGACCCGGGTCATGTTGAACTGAAAGAATGTGCGCGGTCGCGGCCTTCTCAAAATTTGCCAAGTGGAATTTGTAGCCTGCAAACGGCGCGCCGACGGGAGCGTTGTCGGGCAAGTTTTCGCTGAAGGCATAAACTGTTTTCGACTGCCCGGCGGGCATTGTGACTCGAAGCTGTGCAGCCGGATTGTTGTACTCATCCGAAGCCGTGTCCGCTTGCGCGCCCTGAAGCGTAAAGTCAGAGAAGAAGTTCTGGAATTCGATCTCTGTTCCGTCCGCGAGCGTTGTCGCGCCGCCTCGCGGGATTGTCACTTCGGTGACCTCGCCGCCCTGCTGCGGTTTCAACTCAAGCGTGATGGAGCGTGCGTTGCCAGCCGAATTGAAGCTCGATTGAAAGAAGCGATAGCCGCGATAATC
>Ga0182001_10000038_pt1 | contig 31646 bp, 20 predicted proteins | sample BulsoiFelSFmetaG_FD_120485 | JGI IMG/M metagenome (GOLD analysis project Ga0182001, IMG submission 120485) | Bulk soil microbial communities from Mexico - San Felipe (SF) metaG | ecosystem: Environmental > Terrestrial > Soil > Agricultural land | place: Mexico: San Luis Potosi | collected... | reverse complement strand
ATGAAGCCGTAAAGCGTCGGGCAGAGGCTTGAGAAACGCTGCGGGCGGTCAACGCGCAAGTGTCCTGATGGTTTATCAAGCTCGTATTTGACTGCATCGGTCGGCACAATTTCTACATAGGCGTTGAGAACCTCGGGCGCGTCCTCGCCCGGCGCGACACCGTGCCAGGGATGAGCTTGAAAAAGAATCGCCAGCAGTTTGTGTAGCTCAGCGTCGTTGTCCGCCATCATGCTCCTTTCAAAGCCGCGCGGGCTTTCTTGCATGGCCTTCGTTAGTGCTAAAATCTCTGCCGTCCGGTCAAGTTGGTTTTGACGATTATGAAGGGAGCGTCGAAGCCGTGTCCACTCTCGAACGGCGGCGCGAGATAAACCTTAAAGCAAGAGAGTTACCCATTTTATGTCAGCAACGACCGCGCAAGTCATCTCGGAAAAGAGTCGTGAGAGCGTCATCAGTCTGCGCTGGATTATCAGCGGGCGCGAAGACATGGTCTGGTTCATAGGCTCTGTCGTCTCAAGCTACGCGCTCTTTGCTCTCTACGTCTCAGGTCTGCTGCCGCTCGTCCCTATGGTCGCGGCATGGGCTATCCTGATTGACGCGCCGCACGTCTTCGCCACTTTCTCGCGCACCTATTTCGACAGGACAGAAAGGCGCGCACGAAGGCGTCTGCTCTTAGGCTCGCTCGTCTTCTTCGTCATCGGCCCCTTGATGGTGCTTGCGGGCGCAGGGCTGGTCTTCTTCTTCCTGGCGGCTCTCTGGGCTTACTATCATCTGGTCAAGCAGCACTACGGTTTCATGGTGCTCTACAAGAAGAAGAATAACGACCTCGCGCGCACGGACAATTTTCTTGATCGCGGCTTTCTTCTTTTAGCTTTCACTTATCCATTCGTCGCCTTCATCGCGCGCGACCCCACTGCGATGCAACGCGTGCCCGCGCAACTTCAATCCGGCATCCACGCGCTCGAAATTAGTTTGCTCATCGCCACCGTGCTGTTTGCTGTGGCGTGGGTCGCTCGTCAAATTCAACGTGTCGTTCAAGGACAGGCTCTTGACGTTCCGAAATACCTGTTGCTCGCGGCGGCGATTCCGATGCATTGGGTCGTGCTGCTGACGCCGATGCCGAACAAGACGATTGCCATCGTCGCCATCCTGACCATCTATCACAACCTGCAATATCATCGCCTCATCTGGTTTCATAATAAGAAGTACACGACTCAAGCGGACGGGCGCGAGCGTTACGGCGCGGCGGAGCTAATCAGCCGCCGTCTCATCTACTACATAGCATTCGGCATTCTCTTCGGCCTCTGGTATCAACTGCCGCGCCAGTTCTTCGGTCGCTCATCAGACCCGACGACGCTGCCACTTTCGGCGCAGTTAATCTCGGCCTTCTTCTGGGGCTACGCCTTCATACACTATTATCTCGATTCGAAAATCTGGCGCGTGCGCCGCGACCCTTCGGTTGGGCGTGCGCTCAAGATGGATTGAGCCTGTCGCCTCGAAATTCAAAGAGCCGCGCTCATTAAAAGCGCGGCTCTTTCCTTTTTCTCTTGTGTTGGAAGTATCTTTACTTCTTGTCTTCCTTATTGGTGTCGGCGACAGATTTGAGCGCCTGAAATGTCGGAGGCCAGAGGCCTACGAAGATGCCTGCCTGTTTTTTGCCGGATAAAAAGAGTGCGATTGATGCCCCGATTGAGCCGAGCGTCAAAATATGAAAGAGACTCAAGCCCGTCGCGCTCTTGGTTGATCGGTCAATGGTTCGCAAGACGGACTCGGCAACATCCTTTTGTTCACCCGTGTTCGATTGATTTCCGAATGCTTGTTTTCCCTGCTCTAGTGTGGCAGATGCCTGTGCCATGCTCTAATTCTCCCTCCATGAAATGTCTGCGAAATGTTCTTGATTAACTTTTCGCTTCTCTCGGAGAGGTTACAGGAGAGTGGTCTCATTGAGCATCACGAATTGGTGTCAGAGATTAAAGCATTCTTTTCCGGCTCGGAAGAGAACGTGATGTGGTTGTGATAAAGTGTAGGTTCGCGCATAAACTGAAAAATCCCCTCATGGTGGATCAACGGCTTACAGACACTATTCGCTCATAACGTGAAAAAGTTTTCGCGCATAAACTGAAAATCCCTTACACTTTTCGCGCATATAATGAATTTTCCTGAGCCGGACTTGATGTGAGTGACGCCCGCAGGCTCAAGTCGCTCGAAGATGAGAACAGCCGACTCAAGGCCGCAGTCGCAGACTTCATGCTCGACAACCGCACGCATGCCCAAGGACGTGCTCACAAAAAGCGGCGCGCTAGGCGACTATTCGGCTTGGGCAACTCTAGCTTACGCTACTGCTCCCTTAGACCAACCGCGGAGGAGTTACGCTGGCGGCTGGGCGAGTTGGCGACCGTTGCATCTCTGTTGGGGAGAAGGGCACATGCAGGAAGTCACAACAACTCCCTAAAACATTCAGTAATAGGTCTCATATCACTCTGGTGCCCAAACGTTGTAATAACAATTTCCTTCTCAGGCAAAACAATTAAATATTGTCCGTCCGTTCCGTCACAGTAGTAAGGACCATTTTTACAGATATATAAATAAAACCCATATGCGTATTTGGGAAATACTCGTGTTTCGTCATACATAGTGGGAGTTAAAGCTTGCGGGCTACGCATTTGCTCTATCCAGTTTTTAGGGACAACTTGTACGTCTAGATATTTCCCATCGTTAATAAGAATACGGCCGATCTTATGTAAATCATCATTCGACATTTTAAGCCCGGACGCACCAGCACAATACTTCCCATAATTCTTCCACTCATACTCATGGATATCTATTTTTTTAAAGAGTGTTTCATTGACCCAGTCGGATAGGTTTATACCCAGCTCTTCATGAATGAGAGCCGATATTATATAGGGCCCTACATTTGAATAAACAAACCGTTCACCTGGCTCATAAACAATGTCATAATTAAAAACGTATTCCAATAAGGTATAGGGATCTTTATCTTTTATGTCTTTAGTAAACAGCAAACCATCTGCATACCCCATCGTGTGTGTCAAAACATCTCGCAGCGTCACTCTCTCTAGCTTGCTAATGTTATTTACATTCGTGATGTTAACGCGGTCTTTAAAGAAAGGGTAGATTTTTGTGTGAAGGCCAATTATCTGTCCACGTAACTTCAAGCCGTTTTCTATTGCTATCCCAAGTGCCATACTAATTATAGGTTTGCTAATTGATCGTAAATCATTCAGCACTTTCTCATTCTTAAAATAGTGTTTATACACACTGTCATTCTGAGAGATAATTATACTATCCATATTAAGTAGACTGCCGTTTTTATCCCGTATTTCTTCGAGTTTCTTCACCACCGAGTTGAACGTAGTTTGATCCATATATTTACCCCTTCCTTCCTTTCAGCTTAGCTCTGTTTACCAACTCACTTTTCAGTATAGTATTTTGAGCAAGATTTGTAAGAAGTAGCGCAACCACGAATCCTAGAATGATGCCCCAAACATCTAATTGTTCAATTGCTTTCATTGCACCCTGCGGGTGTTTAACCCCCAAATAGAAAATCATCGTTAGCAACAAAGTCGCACATATCGTTGCTACTGTCCTAGCGATCTTAACTTGCTTAACATTCTCACTTTCGTATAACTCACAAGCTTCTATTTTTTCTTTGTGTTCTTGAAGTTCCTGCTGACGCTTAAGGTTGGCTTCGGTGAGAGACTCTATTTTTAAAAGCATTTCATTCGTGCGTTGCCGTAACATTCTCATGCTTTCACTAACGTTATGGATAACGGTTGCAGAATAAATTTTATCACTTTCAACTTCTAGGGTTTTAAAAAAATCCTGCGTCGAATACTTATATAGCCGGTTATACATACCGATTGCGTGAATAGCTTTGGCTGTAGCTTGAATATCATTATCCCAATTGGCGTTTTTCCAATTATATTCAGATCTTAGGTGAAGAATGCCATTATAAATCATGTCATCAATATTAATCTCCGCACTTGCCAAACTTTTCAGTCTTAATAGATTTTTAAGCAAAAAAACCAGCACATGTGCAGTTCTCCCCGTGTTGGTCCATCTTCCCGAGGGCGTTTGAATGGTCTTTAATTTTCTCAGTAAGTCGACAATTTCGGCCTCTCTATTTTCACATAGCAAACAAACAGAAATAGTTCTGCATAAGTCAATTTCAGAATCCTTATCTGGCATTGCGTTGTCCACATGAGTGGTACTACATACAGACTCCAGCATTTCTGAATATTTATCTTTTTCTACTTTGTATTTCTTTGAGAGGAAAATTTCAGAGTAATATTTATGTAGAGTCAACATTGCAGTCTGTTTGTCATAAGCTGATTGAGAATCATATTTGTCAAAGATCCACCCCAATATGCCGTTGAAATCATTTGGTGAGAATCGTTCTTTAATCAATTCTTTGTTGTATCTGCTTCGTAGCAAAATCATCAATTCGAACAGCCCACATGTTGCCCCCATAATCCCATCATAGCTGTATTCGGTATAATGTTTTCTTATATCGTTAAGTATGGGAGATATGTAGGTTTCAATATTCTCTCCGATGTCATACATCATTGTGAGAATATCGTATGTGATCCAGAAGCTTCTGCCCCACATCGCATTGGGAAACATTGAAGTTACCCACAGCACAGAGCTATCAATGATTAAGTCTATGGTACTAAAATTAGAGTACTGCGCTAAGGTCAGTACATTATTAAACTCCTTGAAGTAGTAAACTCGAACATAAGACTTCCTTCCGTTTGTATTATGGTTATCGGAATGAAATGTATTTCTAAGAAAGTCAGTGACATCTTGCTCTTTCCAATCTGGTGAAAAGATGTATGTATTATGAATGTTCAGCAGCTCTGGTTTAATCTGGGCAACGTTGTCGTAAATGTGATGTGAGATTTTGGAAAGTTTTGCGCTGGTCAATAAGAAATCAAAGTCACCATGTTTAATCCCAGCGTTATCTATGAATGCCACTCTAGGCAATCCCTCAGTGGTATAAGCAATCAGATTTGTTAATAGGTCTTCATGAAATTCCCAATCCAAGGCGATGGTACTAATAACTACCCTTTCTCCATTTTGTGGAACAAGATTAACCATCAACAAACTACGGGATGGAACTTCTTTATATGATCTATCTACAAATATCGGAACGTATGAACCATCGATATATGGAACAATATGAGACCTGTAACAGTGTTTCTTGAATTCATTTTTTTCGCAATGCTGCATTGTCAGTTCTGCGGTTACCCTTTTGGGGTACTGTAATAAGATGTGATCTTCATTGTTGTAGGTAGATATCTTACCTTCACCTGAATCCTTTTCAGATTTAGGTCTTTCCACGGTAAAGAATTCGTATGCTTCTGGTAAAAACCCGGTTTTACCTTCATCAGTCTTACTATCAAATTTAGCAGTACTTAATTTTTTTTGGGACGCGATGAATAACCCTCTACCACTAGATATAAATTTCTCCATAACATCTTTGTTTTCTCTAAGTCGAGTCAAAACTCTTATATCGCTTGTTGCATTGGTAGTGATGAATAAGCTATCAAAATTGAGTAAGTAACTATCTCCTTCTTGGAAGAGCTTTTGTATATTCACAACATTAAAAAGTTCGAATGAATAATGAGACAAGCGTTTAATACTTCGCAACTTAGGCAGCACATTGGTGTACCCAGAACGGAGCATCTCACTTTCATTTTGTACCACTGCGACTCTATACATTTTTACCTGTACCTCGGGTCGTCATTCGCTATATAAGGGCGCATTTTTGATCTATCGTGAACAATATTTGAATACGAATACCACTTCCCATCTTTGGGGAAAAAATCGGCAGGCAGTTGGCGTATAAAAGAATTATTGTATTCTTTGATTCTAGCTACCAGTTTGTCCTTGTCGAACGAGAAATTCGATAAAGCATCTTCGATAATAGGGGTAATTAAGTATTCACCTAACTTAAAATCAAACATGAAACTATGCATGATTTGATAATTATACTGCCCACGCCGAAGGCATTTATATTCTATGGTGGTATATTCATTAGCAATATTTAGTTCATCCATGAGTGAAAGGTCTTTATCAATAGACTCGGCATCCTTCACTACAATCCCTATAATCTGAAAACTCTCATTAACCGCAAATAGACAGTTTTGGGCATGTGCTTCTAATTGCAAACCACATTTCAACAAGAGGCTAAAATATGCTTCATAAATTGGACTAATCACATCTTCAAACAAGAAGTCTTCAACAGGTTTAGCCTGTCTTCTTATTAGTTGGGTTAGAATAGTCGGGTCGCTAGGGTTAAAATCATCTTCAGAGAATAATGAAAAGCCGGGAATTAGAATTTTTTTATCTCCATTTGGTGGATACACGTCTGGCTCTCTAAGAACAATTCCCCACTCGTAGAAAGATTCTTTTTCTGGAAACTCAACTATTCTCGAAAAAACTTCTCGCATAAAATAAAAGCGCTTTGGCAGCATGCCGTTTTCAATTGCATTAACTATTGTCCTTGTAACCTCAATTGCCGACAACGCTTGATTTTTAGCAATCTGTCTTTCTAATCTTCCGATTAACCCCTTATAGTTTAGCTTCAAAAACCACCCCTCCCCCTCTAGCATTTTCACGGTTCTTGAACTTGCAGTGGGGGCGACCAGTACGGCCTCTTTATTTATATTTGTGCAAATAGAGAATAAATGGTCATCTATCATGTCTGGATGAACTAGCATCTGCCAAGATTTGAAAAATTCTGGTGGTTCGCCAAAATCTTGAATCACTATGGGACGCGGAATTTCAATGCTACATAGATAAAAATGCTTATTGGGGCTTTTAGCTTTTGTCTGATCAGACGTTGTATACTTCTCAGTAAATCCACTAGGTGAGCCATTATTTATGTAGCGCTCCATGTACAAGTATGTTTCAGCGGAATCAAAATTTATATTCTCCAGAATCATGCTTGTTAATCCGTCAAATCAAGTGTCTATCAAAACTTTCAATGAGTTCGTATCTCTCCTGGGAAAACGCCACGCACTCGCTGAACGTTAAAGAATTGTATCGAATTCTAATGAGATTTGACAGATCACTTAAATAGCGAATCCTGCCATTTAGTGTAAAGCCTAACGGCACATATAGAGTCTTGGTGTAAAGCCGCGCATTGCCAAAATAATCGGAGCGAGTTCTTGCCGATATGTAACTTTAGGAATAACAGAATGCCAATAATCAGACTCCTTTAAGAACAAAGATAGTTCACTCAACATTGTGAGAATCTCTATTAACGTTTCTAAAACTACAGCATGGGCAGCCTTGATCTAGCTAGTCTTTGTTTCTCATGATGTAGTCTTATCTTGAGTAATTTTGTTTCTCTGCTTTCCGCCCTTGCTTGAGCTAACATGGCATCAAGATCAACTGATTCAAGATCAGATTTCCTGAATAGGTATTTCTTTCCACCGTCAATCGTTGGGCCTGAGACGGGCGAAATATTCTTCTCCTTAAGCAAATGAATCAGACGACGTGGTGTGGTTCGCAGGCTATTTACGATTTCCGTTATGAAGACATATGAGGATGTGAAAATATTAAGGTTAGCTTTAGTAACGGTTAATACTGACCATTCATTTCCCGTGCTTTTTTGTGCAGGAATAAGTTCTTTGCCGACCAAAAAGTAAATGGTATTTAAATCTAGTTTCAATCTTTCTGCTACTTCTGGTACTGATAAAAGTTCTTTGTTTTTGCCCCGGTGCTGATCTCGTAGATAACTTAGGACATGTTTCTTTGAGAAAACAAAAGCATGTAAGCCCGTTTTACGATTCTTACCATAGGGACAAATCTCTCCGTCAAGAATGGCCTTAACAAATTTAGCCATTCCAAGTCCTTTGCATCGAGAAAGAGTGCTAAGAGCCATTCTGAGGTTTATTGCATCCTCAGTCATATAACATTTAGTGGCGGTAGACTCTTCAACTTTATGTAATAAATCTCTAACTTGCTTATAGCTGAACTTCCAAAATTTATATCCATCTATTGTCGGGCCACGAACTGGATTTAAACAGTTATGCCTAGACAAGTCCAAAACTTGTTGGACATTAGTACCGAGCAGGGTTGCTACTTCTTTTAATCCAAGTAGATCTTCCAATTCGTGCTTATACTCTTCAACACTTGAGACCTCAATCAAAACTAGCCTCTGTTTTCCTTGATTATTTACGACGGCTTTGAGCTTGCCATTATCAATAAGCTGATCGATTTGTTTGTAATCAGTTTTAAGCTGCTCTCTGGCTTCAGCGTGCGATATATATTTTCTTTCACCCAGAGGATTGGCCTTGAGCCGCTTAATTGAGGTAGCATACCCACCACTCCATTGCTTTGTCAGAAACTCTTCGAAAGCAAGGCGCATAAAATCAAACTGAGTTGCAGCAAATTGATCGTATAAAGCATACTTGTACTCACCAAAATCTTTACGCAATCCTCCTACATATCTTGAATTGCTCATATGTATCCGACGCCAATCAAGAAACGCGTAATAGTTATTAGGCCAATCTTCAAAAATGGTGAATGCCTTATTAATGAGAGAATGTATCTCACGATTTCGGCGAGACGGTGCTAAGAATTTCCCTTTAGTATCTATGATGCCTTCATACTGACCTGCTATAAAGAATAGTGCGGATACTAAGTATTCTAACTCCAATCCGAGAAGTGGATTGTGTGTAGAGTTGTTTTCCGGGCTATCGAAATTTAATCTACAGAGTTTATATATTTGTTGTGTGATACGTAATTCCGCATTAGTAACTCTCGCAGGATTAATGTCCTGCCAGCAAAACTCACATGAACATACACTGACCTTACTTCTGATCCAACTGATTTTCTTTTTACAGTTGGGGCATTCGTCTAAAAGAAGGCATCTATGATAAGGACATACTGTAACCGGAGAAAGATCCCAGATTCTGCGACAGTAATTTGATTCTCTTAGGCAATCTGGGCAAATTTTAGCTTTGTTCAATCGAATCATGTATTGAGGCAAGGGAAGATCAAATATAAGCTGTCTATAAGAATTTTCTCCATTCGCAGGTGGATACATCATAGACGTTAATTGTGATTCACAGACGCCCGTCAATTCAGCAAAAAGGGACATATCAGCATGACGTTTAAAGACGAAAGAGCATGCAGTATAGAGAGAGGCAAAGCCAAATCCCCCCATTTGTCCTATCCAAGAAGGAGTTGGATAGTTATTTAATTCTGTAAGCCTTATGAGATAGCCCATAAAGCTTTCGTCTGAGAAAGGTGAACTTGAGAATAGAAGCCTCTTGGCTATATTGGGCATTGGAACCCCTACCTATTCTATATAAGTGATTATTGATCACTTATCCAACGCTAAGGACTTCAGATAAAGAGGGCTTCTCTTTGCGAGCACGAACGCGCTTGTTAGTAGCACTACTATTAGAAGAGTTTGATAACCGCTGACGCGGCTTACGCCTTTTGCCGGTCTTTCTCTCACTTATACCAATATGGAAGGGATTGGGGTCTTCAGGAAAGTCATTAGCTAAGTTTTCTTCATATGAATTAGCAAGGAGATTTAAATCAATATACTCAGCATCACTTCTCAGGGCCGATGCCGCTGCGCCACGAATGAGTTTCATAATCTTTTCAATAATCCCATTTGTTGCAACGTGAATAAGGTGAGCTGTGTCCGTATCAGCTAAATGAGAACGTCTGGGTAGCAACGAAGATAAAGCCTCATCTAGTTTGGCAAGGAATTGTTTCATCTCTTCTTGTTGGTCTTCATCTTCTCCCCAACCGAAAGGTTCCAAGCTTTCCCGTGATGAAAAGCGGCGCTTTAGTTGTTCATTTCCCAATGTATCCAGAATGATCTCAGATTTAGGCATACCGAATAAGATAATCGGCAGCTTAGTTCGATTAATTAGGACTTTGAGCCAATCTGAAATGGTCCTCAAAACTTTCTGCGATTCTCTATCAATGAAGTGCTGAAATTCGTCCAAAATTATCATTTGAGTTTCGCACTTCTTCAAATACATACATAAACGTCGGGTCTGGTTGGCTACTGTTCCCTTGTCTGCTGCTGGATCACCTAACGCTGCGAGAAGATCACTGGCAAGAGATTTTACTGTTGCGGGCACACCCACATCTGAAGAAAGAACGGGAACAATAGTTTTCTCGCTAGTTACAGTACGAGGGAACTTCTCCATATAGCGTTCAATGAGCTTTGTCTTTCCAGCCCCTTGTATCCCGATTATCAACATACTTTTAGGTTCAGAGGCTATTTTCGAGAATTCACGACAATAATCCATCTGAGTAATTAATTCTCTAAGTTTTGGAGACCAGATATAAATCCCTTCAACCTTGGCTACCTTCTGTGCAAGGGATAAGTTTCGAAAATCAATTTTCCTTTTAGTCATATTTGTGATTTCCTTGTATTAGCTCAGGTGTAATCAAAATCCCAATCCGACTGGTCAAGTTCGTTGTCTTTTCGAGATTTTGGTTGACTTCTATGTGTGACGGATTTCTTATTCCTGTTATCTCCGTTATTACTCACGGTCTTAGATTTTCTTTTGTCACTTGGTTGTCGTAGAGCAGCGCGAGGTGGAATTTCTACATTATCAGCATTAGAGGTTGAATGAGGTATATCACTAAAATCAGATATCCCTGTAGTATGATTATCATTATTTGGTCGATAGTTCCCACATATACTGGAGTTTCCCTGCCGAAGGTCATCAGCATTATTAGCCACTGATTCTACTGTACCGCGTCGTCCTTTCTGCTCGTTGCTTATCCATCTCCCTACTTTTACATTCGTCCCGCTCTTTTGTAGTTTATTGCTTGCGTCCCGAATCATTTTTTTGATTCGCTCCTTAGCTGCGGTGAGATGAACTATATCCACATAATCGGCTACCTCCAGTCGAGCGTATCTCCTGATAACGTTGTGCTGCCAATGCGTAAGTCCCTGCGTATAGACTTGGTCTACGGCGGGAACAGGTAAGTAGCGGTTGTTATATTGATCGTAGACATAAATCAATGAAAGATCATTCGGATCATACTTAATTTTGACTTTCTGGCCTTTCTTCAGATTATTACGGACAGAGGCCAGAATAAGGTCGTTGTAATACAAACCGAACAGTTCTACACCTGCCGCTGAGATTACTCGCCAAACAATATGTCCTAGTAATATTTCTAACTCTGTATTCTTTGGAGGTAATGGAGGTGGGTATTTATCAATGCCAATCTTCCACAAACGCACCGGAACGTCATTTATACCTCGGTGCTTGCTTTGATGGTAGATGTCTATAATCCAATGATGAAAAATCTTTTCAAACATTTCTAGAGAAACTAATGCGTGTTTCTTCGGATTGTAATCACCTTTTTCGAGAATATTTGAGAAGGTCTTTCCCGGCAATGGATTGAGTAGTCGTTTATTCACTGTGTTAAAAAATCGTTCTATTGTTCCCTTAAACCAAGGTACTTGTGGAGGGGCATACTGAACAGTAATACCAATTTGTAAGCATGCTTCTTCAAAGCTGGCGCTATACCAGTGTTTGGCATTATCAACCACCAGCGTTTCCATAATTCCATAAGTGTCCCATTCGTTCACAATGTCGGGATATTTCTCCTTTACATATGTTTTAGGTCTAATAGCATGTAAAAGGCACTGCATGGCTGAGAGGTAACTTGGAGGAACAAAACTCAAGAAGAAGCCAAGAACCATCTTTGTGTACACATCAATGAGGGTAATTATCCAGGGCCTTCCTAAAGGCAACTGCCTCACATGATCATAAATGAATAGATCAAGTTTCGTATCATCACACTCAACACGCTCAAGTGGTCGTGTCGGACGAGGCCCCTGCTTAATGGCTTTGTGTCTTGCATCAGCGATTCTTTTACCCAAACGGGCTACATCTCTTTCATAGGGGTCTAGCTTTTTAATAATTCTATAAACCGTACTTCTGTGTGGTATCAGAAGCTTATCGTTATTCGCCCTATACCTATTCTCCGTAATAATTCTGTCTTCAATTGAGGAGTAAATAGTTTCCACAGTAGGACGTTCTAGAGATAAATATTCTTCCCGGATAACAACGTCTATAATTTTTATGATGGTTTCGCAGTGCTCCTTGTTGTTACTGATCTTTCGCGTTCGATTTCCTTTTGCTTTAGTAGCTGGCACTAAAGCTCGCATGTCTTCACCCGCCGTCAGATAATCTTTAAGCCAACGATAAACTGACCAGTGAGAAGGTGGAGATGAATCACCGATTTCTTTAGAAGCTTTATCAATAACAGTGGCTAAGCTCTCTTCTGTGAATTTAGTAATGTCTGCCTTAACGACAGCTATAACGTAGGCAAGTCGCCGCTTCGCCATAATTTTGCGTGGATCATTATCATCAAGGGCAGAAATATCATTTATGCGATTGTGTCGCTGCTTCTCCGACAGATTTGAGTATTCTCGTGACTCCCCTATTAGCTGGGCATCGCCAGCAAACAGAGCTTCAATCAGTGTCTTCTCTGCTATTGCCTCACATTTCTCTGTGATTATGTTTTTTAATTGAAGGTCGCCGGATGGTAAACGCTTCTCAATAGTGTATTCTCGTCCACTATAAATGATGTGCATGCCTTTATTGAGTCTTTGCCCTCTCATTAGTTTTCTCCTTTCAGAAACACAATTACAGATTCTTCTCCTCAAGATCATTTGGACTTGAGTAAGCGAACAATGCTTGTTTCGTTAACCGGGATCATAAGGTCTGTGAAGAGCACGCTCCGATAAAGCAAAGCGTAAATAACATCTTTTTCGAAGCCTTTTGAACTGAAAAATAGTAACAGGTCCTCTAGAGTAGTTGGCCTGTGATCAGAAATCGCCCTAAAGAATTCTTGGCAATACAACCGATGTTGCGGGTGAATTGGAGTTCTAGCGTAACGCCAGAACAGTTTGATGTTATTCAGTCTAGGCTGGAGTCTTATGCTTCCGTCTGTTACTACAACGAATTCATAACCATGCTCCTCGCAAACAGCGGAAATAATTCGACAGAACTTAATAAAGCCTTCATCAAGAAATTTCTTCGCTGGTTTAACTTCGACAATTTGCTGCTTGTTTGATCTTTGAACGAATAGATCAGGAGTATAGGAGTGCCTTTTACCTTCAAAAGTATAACCTATGCGAAAGGGTTGTTCTTGATAGGACAAGACAGTTTTGTCAAACTCAAGTAGATATAAAAAATCTCTCTCAATTAGAGACTCCCACCATACTAGTCGATTCAATTTGAGGCTTGGAAACGTACCGATATTTTTCCGTGAACCTACATTTTTAATCTTTCTGGCTAACATTTATAATCACTAACCTCCTTAAGATAATTCTCACGCTGATAACCTTTAATGCCTAGCTTCTAATATTTGTTGCTTGACAGATTCGTAAAGAGAGTTAAAATGCCCACAGCCTTTGGGTGAATACACAAAGAGCGTCTCGCCAAGGCGAGTAAATTTATCCAATTTGACCTGATGCGATATTGGTTACCAGCCCTATTCGCGTCAGGTCGATTTATTTATAGCCCCTGTATAGCCATAAATAAATTAGTGCGGCTTATACCAAATTCTGTGTAGAGATGCAACAGGAAACTTCTTTTAACTTGTTGACAGCAAAGATAATAGGAGCTTGTGCGCTCCTATTATTCAAATACTGGAATAGGTAGGTTATCTAAATAATTTGTATGGTTAATTCAAAGTTGGTCAATAATTCTTCTTAATTGCCAAACGGCTTCTAGCTCTCTTGCAGTCATCAACTCTACATTGCTGCTTTTGCTTTCCCACACGTAACGATGCGCTGCAATCTGCGCACAAACTGCTACATGACGAGCCATCCATGCTGCATCCTCAGAGTCGAGTAGTAGTGCTGCCTGACATGCCTCGTAAGCACCTACATGTTTTGTTCTTTGAAATTGCCACATTGCAGGTTGAGCTTCTCGAATCATCTCGTTAAGTCTCTCCCATGACCCAATCCCCCAAGAGTTAAGTAATCCCGCAGCAGCTATGCATTCGTGAGGTCTGTGATCATTTGGGGCATGTTTCTCGAAAACATGAAGGGTGTGTTGGGCGAAATCAGAAGCAAGCTCACGTAATTTGTACTCACTTAAAAACTGTGACTGTAATAGCGCATCAACACGAATCTTAGCTGGAAGGTCTAACTCGATCACGTCACCAGATGTAAGTAAGGGGCGTAATGAATAGTTAGTAATGAGAGCATAGGATTCTTCTTGTGAGATTAATTCCGATTTGAGAAGAACATCAAGAGATATGACACTCACTTCTTCACCTAAATAGATTACACCCAATTTACAATTGGTCTGTTTTCTCTGTCTGTAAATTTACCCATAATGATTCGCATAACATCAACGACCCACCACAGTAAAAGTAAGCCAACCGGGATTATTGGAATTATTTCATTTTTGGTCAGACTCAATACACCAGCTAAGCCCCAAGCGAGGAGTTGAAGGACACCTGTGAAGTATTTGCCGGTATAGAAGCGGTGAATGCCGAAGATACCGAAAAGCCAACAGAGTAACAGTAGCGTTAGCTTCTTTTCGCTGCTAACCTGAAGCTCATTCATAATGTTATTCCCTACAGCAGCTAGCTTTGATATTTTAAAGCAGTCTCTTTGATAGTTGATTATCGCTTCCAATGGATCATGAGACTCGACAGCACAGATGATGTGGGTCGTCGGGATACACCAGCAGTGCAATCACCCGGCAAGTCCAGCCTGTTACAACATACTAGGAACAATTGTTCCTATAAGCAAGAATAAAATAAAGAAATTTGACCTATCAGGAGGAAGCTTCTGATGGGCAAAGGTAAAAGGGAAAGACCCGCGCAACTTGGTAGCAAGCTCCTAGAAATTCGTCGTAAGCTTACATTGTCCCAGAATCAAATGCTTAGACATTTAGGACTTAATGATAAATTGACGCGAGAGGAGATTTCAGCATACGAAAGAGGAGTTCGAGAACCATCATTACTTACCATTTTAAAATACGCACAGATTGCAGGAGTTTATGTTGATTCCTTGATTGACGATAATGTGGATTTACCAGAAGAATTGCCAACTAAGTCGAAGCGAGAAGGGGTTGAGCGTTCAAACACTTCTACGAAGTATAAATATAATCGTAAATAATATTATCCAGCTTCCATTAATATAGCAGAAGTAATTGCCCCTTAGCCTGATACAAGTAGACTGTATTCCCGTAGCTCTAATCTTATTGTTTGAACATTAACACATCAAATTTGACAAATAAGGCATCCTTCACGTTCTTCTTCTTCTTCCTCATCTAATCCGCCGAGGATGTGGACTAAGTTCACAGATCGTTTCTTTCTGCGTTCACGATTTTCCTCCCACTCTCGCTTTATCTCCTCCATCCTCTCTGGCCTCTCTAGTTCTTCTAACGGCTCATCACCATTCCAATAGAAGGCATTACCATTCTTTTTGTTTGCGTACTCATACTGTTTAGCTTGATCAAATAAATCGGAATGGGTCTCTTTTAGCTTAACCCATTCAATTTTCTGTTGATAAAAGCAGAAATAACAACCTGAGCGTGTTCGGCCCCACTCGGTGTATTTAGGTAATCCCAAACCATTCTCTTCAAGAATGCGGATTATATCAGCTCGGACTAATCCATCTTCACGGAATGGGTAAACAGCTTTGATATTAGGTTTATGGCTAATATAGCCAACGCGCTCTTCATCAGCTCGGATACCGACGTAGTTAATTACTGGGTCATCGCCAACAAAATCCTCGAAGGGTTTAAGCTTTAACATTCGTGTACACCATCGTCGATGATTTGATGGAATCATACCTCCGTAAACATCCAACCACTTTTTAAAGCTATAATCAGGTCGCGTAGCATGGATTTTTTTTCCTAATTTAGCCGCAAGTTGGTCAAGATATTTGTAAGTCTCTGGTAATTCCTCTCCAGTGTCATGGAATATATATTCCATGTCCGGCACACGGTCTCGCATGTAGATAGCTAGTGCGGCGCTATCTTTGCCGCCTGATAAACTTAGAATATGCCGAACACTTTTAACAGTCATGATTTATGTTTCCTCTAAGGTTGGAACATTGGAATCTGCCGTTAGCAAATCCTGCACGTTTACTACGAGTAAACAATCACCCCATTGTTGAAAGCGTCGAGTTTCTTTGTTTCGACTTATTGCAATTACTCCATTTTCATCTAGGAAGTCAATATCTTCCTTAAATATATGTATAGGCTTATTAAGCGCCCATTCAACGAAACCTGCAATTGTATTTCTGAGTCTATCAATGTTCAGTTCTAACCCTTGCTTTTTGGTGGTCAGGGTTTTTATTCTTTCGTCATCACGTGTTTCCATAGAAGTTAATTGATTTAAGTCATTCTGAATTTCTTCAACATTTCTTTGGTATTCAACTACTAAACTATTTAGAGCATCATTCAAAGCACCCATAAATCGTGGAGTAAATTGACATTGCCATTGTTTCTCACCGCTAGTTTCATCTCTTACCTTTGTTAAGAATGCCAATTCTGACGTTGAGCTGATTAGCTCCTGCCCTCGATTTCTTAAATCTTTGTAGAAAATTTCAATATTGACATCCTGCTCAATTGGTGGGGCAACAGGCAGGGCTATACGAGCAAAGTTAGATGCATAAGCTTGCTGAACTTTAAGAGCGAAAGGGTCTCGCAACAAAGCATATAAACTATATTTATTCTTCTTCAAATAGCCCAATAGTTTTGGATACTCACAGAAGGTAACAGATTTAGTTTGCCAACTTATATGAAATACCTTTCCCTCATACTTAAAGAACTCAGTATCATATTCTTTTAGCGCGATCTTACTTTTATTAATTTCGTGCAGTTGCCCCTCAATTAAAGCTAGGACTGGAGTAGGCGAGCGTTTACCCTTTGGAGTGAACATAAGATCACAATCTGCATTTACTATCATTAAAACAGGACTGTTCTCATCTTTTGTAAAGAGGAACCCTAATCTCAAATATGGCAAGGATCCCTCCTTACCGCCTGAAGAACTCGTTACAAACGATAACTTCTTACCGCTGGCTACACCCACTGACTTAGAGACTTCCTTTTGCTTAAACTTAACTTTGTGTGTTACTAGCTTTCCTATGTGTTTATCGAAGAGTGCGCTGTCATACATCTCAATGAGATCAGTAGATGGCATTAATTGATTGAGTGATAAGGAAGGAGAAGAGATTTGGTCAATTTCCTTTTGACGCCGCTTAACCCCGTCATTAGCCTCAAAAGCTAATCGTCCAAGGTAGGCATTAAACAGCCATAACATATATTCGCCTAATGGTTGACCTTCCGCTTTTAGACTATATTGATGTACATAAGCATAATCCTCTAAACTTAAATTGTTTATAGATTGGATAAACTGCTGCGTCGCAGTTTTCAGAGATTTTTGAATAACATTAACGAATTGATTTATATTTGTCCCTTCTTCTAACCTCTCGATCCAAGTTCCTAAGTTAATTTTCACTCGACTTTCATCTTTCAAATCAGCTTTAGCAATACAGTAAAACAACCCTTTTAGCCATCCAGTATCTTTTTGAAACTGATCCTGTGCCTTGATTACCGATTCATCCGAAGACATAAGAATAATTAAAGGCAGTTTCCTTTTCTTTGAAAACTTACTCTTAATCTTCTTCGCTATCACTTTGGCATTTTCTTTGGCTTGGTGAACCGCAATAGGAGAATTATCTCCCCCCATTACATAGTCAAGTAGTATGATTCCTGCTTGATCTAACTCCTCTAGCTTTTCTAAAATCCTGCTATTAAATGTTTTAATCTCAACTAAAGTTTGATCATCTTTGGTGCAAGCTTCTGAAATCAGATAGTGTATGCGTTCAAGCTGTTGGATTTTTCCAATTTTAGAGCTAAAAAGTTCGTCCACGTACTGCTTTAACACCTTGAAAGTGTTGCGTTGCTCCCATAACTTTAATAGAAAGTCATTATCAATTTCATCTTTGCTAGAGATAGTATCACCGATATGTTCTCTAACGAATGCCTCGAATTCTTGTTTTTTATCTTTGTGAAGTGGTGTTTTTCGATTTTGCAGAGATGACCAGAATTCAGCAATCTTCTCAGGACTTACATCCTGAGCATTGAAAGGGTCAAACGCATCATCAATCAATGCGATTACATTTAGCCCTTTCTTCTCCAACCTTTCTATAACTGCGGTTTTTTGATTTTGTTCATGGGCGGGTATTTTGCTCATTGTTGTAAGGTCCTAAATGAGAGGATAAAGGTGTTGAGTCTGTTGGAGTGAACCGTTGGAGTTTCAGAGAGGTAAAGCTCAGCATCATGATAGGTTGCAATTTCACGAGAGATATATAAGCCAAGTCCCTTACCTTGCCCTGAAGGCTTAAAGCTTACGAACGGCTGGAAAATCTCTTCTGTAAGCTCAGGATCAATACCTGGACCATTATCGGTGAATTCAATATCTTTATTATCCACGTCTATAACGACATCTATTCTCGGAGTAAGCGCCCTATCAGGTATAGATATAAATACAGGCACAATTTTGGTTTCTCCGGTAGCATTTAGAACTCTTTTTGTCGTGCTTATTTTTCCTGTTGATATATCTTTTTGCTGTTTAAGCCAATAGACTGAATTGCTGATAAGATTATCTAGCACCTGAACAATCATTCCCTTAACAGCTTTTACTTGCCACGTTGCATTAGTGGGAATGACCTTCACGCTATATTTTATTCCGTGTCGATCAAACTGAGGCTTATGTCCAGCAAGAATATTTTTAACCCATGCAACTAACTCAAATGTCTCTTTCCTTTGGCGGCCAGCAGTGCTAACCGGTTCGAGAACTTGTAGTCGCTTCTTCAAGGTTTTCATTTGGGCTTCTAGCGATTTAAATTGACTACTTACTTCATAAGGTAAGTCCTCATTTTTTACATCAGATAGTGTTGCCAGTGCATTTGCCGTAGCGCGATTAAGTTCGTGCGCTAACATCTCGACCATCAGTCCAACCCCGGCCAAATGAACTGTTTCTTCATGACCTTGCTTATATGATTCAGCGATCTCCTTCGTGTCTTTCATAAACTGCTGAATCTTTTTGAATGCTTCGTTTATATTACTAATTGTTCTAACTTCTTTCTTGGGATCTGGAAGTTTTTTTACTAGTGCATGGACGTTGCGAAGAGCGGCTTTAACCTCTTCATTAAATCTTTTATTAATGATACCTAGATTCAAATTCTTCTCTTCATAAATCTTTTTTTCAACATTATTAAGAAACACACGCATTTCGCCTTCTAATATGTGCTTCAAAATCCTAATTAATATGCCCTTCTCAATACAATCTCTTAACCCTTCTCGATTAGTCTGATCTATAAGGCGGGGATTATCCTGTGAAGTGATATTAACTTTACCAATGATTTGACGGCGATTTACCTTATAACCACTAGAGGCTAAAGCCTTCTGATCTAAATCTAACCAATCATCAGTTTCTGGATTACCATAAGGATAGACGCGAAATCCATCACGATAAAGCATCAACCCACCAGCCCATTGTTTGACTACTTTTCTGATGTACTGGAAATTTGGGACACCGGCAGCAGCCGTAAGCAACTGGCGGTTAAACCAGTATGCCTTCATGCTGAAAGGGCCGAGCGATTTTAATGGGGACAGTGATTTAACATCAGCAGCACTTTTCACCTCAATTGCATTTAGGTTGAAATTCTTTTTCAACTCGCGGTAACGATAATTAATTTTACCTTTCAATCGTACTGCGTCTAGGTCATCTGCTTCGTTAATATCTTCTACTATGAATTCTGCTTCAACCGTCGCATGAGCGTGCTTGAATATTGCTCGGTCAAAGTCAGGAATTTCAAACCACTGATCATTAAAGTACAAGTCTATAGGATATTTTGCCTCAGGGTTAAATGGATCCGCGAAACGACTAAACTCCTCATCAGTCAACCTCCTTACCTTTTCAAGGGTCCATTCCGAGGTAAGGGCTGAAATATGAATTAACGTGCCTTTCTCTGATTTAGAATCTTTTTGTTCCCCTATCTCAGGAGAAAACGTTATATCACCCAACAACTCATCAGAATCATGCGAAAATCTGCCCCAGTCAATTTGCAACTCGTTCCAGTTAGTTTCACCGAACTTAGTTGTAGTCACATATAGTCGATTTCCCAATCGCATCGTCGATAATCTGCCAACCCCCTTTTCACCAAGCAAAGGACGCTCACCATTTTCTTTATCACCATTCGAACCTGACTGCCGCTGCTTAAGGCGAGACCTAGTACCAATTGTTAAATACACTTCGCGCAAATCGTCCAATGACATTCCATCACCAAAGTCTCTAATGTTTATATAGTTTGCTTCATCTACTATCTGTAGTAATTCCTCAAATGAGTCAACGCTTTGAAGTTGTTGTCTAAATTCTAAGGTGTAAGGTGCATCAGTATACAAATTTGTTTCGATAATATCTTTGAGTACGCCCAATTCCACATTACTCTTATGGAGATTCTTTTTTTGAGCTTTTCTGTCAAGGTAGGTTTTGTAAGAGGCCAATTTTTCCCTTAGTGAGACATAAATATCATATGGGAGTCGGCTAACTATCTCTATTTCAACATTGGGAGATTTAGCATCTATAGCATTCTTTACTAATTCATAAAAAGCAATCTCATCGGAACTGATCAGTTCAGCACCAAGCTGCAAAATAGTTCTAGCTGTAACTTGAAATGACATTGGTAAGCTATGTACCTAACCTTAAATCTTATAAGATTGCGAGCTTGGGCAATCTCACTCGCCTTTCGATGCTCTGCCATAATTCTTCGTGGGATTTTCAATCTGAGCGAGTGCCTTTCCAAAAGCCAAAGCAGTAGCAGCCAAACCAACTCGCTTAGTTCGCACCAACAATTTGGTTACTTCTGCTTCAATTCTTGCAATCTCCTTTTCTTCGCCCTGTGACACATAAATTACATCATCGATTTCTGTTCCATCCAGATTAGTAATAGCGACGCGCACAGCCGTTAAACCTGTAGCAGGCTTTTTTCTTTGAAGAGTTATGCTTTCTACCCGCTTGAATCTAGCTACTAAGAGTTCTAGCTCTTGAACGAATTTTTCTTCGTCTATATCTTGCCATTTTTGGGGGGGGAGGCCGGTGACAAAACTTCCTAAAGAGTCAAGCCATTCTGTCTCGGGTAATCCAAAATCAATAAGTTGTAAACAAAACCCTTTTAGCCGTAATTCGGTAATATTCGAAAGAATATTATCGGCACGGCTATATAGTGTTTTACGCAGTGTGTTTATACTATCTGGGACCCCAAAGAATTCTGATAGGGCATTATTCATGCGTTCATGTAATTTTAAATAGGCGAGGCGCAATTCCTCTAATGAACACTTTAAAGCTTCTACTATCCCTTCAACCACCTCAGGTAAACTATCAGACGTTATTGCAGAGAATCCACACGCTACAGGTAAATCTCGAAAGAGTAGGGTTGCTGGCTCGCGAGCGTTCAATAATGCAGACCGCACGGCAATTGAAGTTGCTGAAAGCCGTTTAGTCTTAATCGTATATGCTGGCAGTTGAGCGGCAAATACGCAAAGGGGGCGAACCACATCAAGTATATGTATCCTTTCACCCATCACCTTAATATTAAGAGGTTTCAAATTGTTCGGAAACTGCTGACCCAAAATTTGAAACAACTGTTTAAAGAGTTCTGAGCGTACTCCAGCCACCTTGCAATATTGAATCTCAAAAAGATCAGGAACTTTAGTGAGACGCATAATATCTAGCCCGGCCATCTCACGCATAAACATGCCATTATCATAGAAAGCTATATGTTGCTCATTAATTGCAGCAAAGAGTGCGATTAAAATTGGACTTAAGCCATCCCGCACACCGTAAGGTGGTTTTCGAAGCTCTACCATTAAATCTGAAACTTTGGTCCTACTATCTGCTCTTGCTTCCAAGATTTGTCCAATACGTTGCAGTGCTGGTCTGAAATTACATTTATCCCTTTCACTATCCGGCATATATAATTTGAAGGAGTCTCCTTCTTTTCGATGAACCCCTCCATTCTCCAACAGGGATAAATATATTGCCATTTCAGGAGGTTTCTTGTCTGGATTCATTCCTAAATATGGTTCTGAGGATGCACAAAATATTCCTTGAAGTAATCGCGTTCTCGCTCCGTTAGCAGCGGAGCTTGGCTCTCGGCGGTTAATTAATTCATTATGAACTTTTGGAGCTAACTCATAAACCTTACTACAAATCTCAGACAAGTATTCAAGTAAACCACGATTGTTCTCTAACCCTAGTTTTTCCCCACGATAAAACCATTGTAGTTCCGTCGTCCCTGCAAATCGTTGTAAACCAACCAGCGACTGAACCCTCTTCTCCAACGATTGTCTTGCGTTGGCTAACTGGCGGGACACCTCTTCGCGAGCATATGAATCATTATTAAGCTCAGGAGTATTTGCCGAGACCCACTCCCAACGTTGCACCTCTTGAAAAAGCTTTCCCAAAACTCCAAGCGGATTAGGAATAGCGAACAACACTTCCGGCATCCGCTTTAATTCTTTTAATTGAGCAAATTGCAGTGCAGTTTTATGCTCTTGGTGACTCTCGCATAAAGCTATAACAATTCGACCATCTGATTTTTCATAGTCAAATTTGATTGCCTCATCTAACTTCTCTACAGGTGAGAAATGAACATCAAAATGGCGTAAGTTGCCAGTCTCAATATAATGCCGCCGCGCAACTAATGGTCGTGTCTCAAGATAAGACTGTATTAACGGCGAGACGTGTTGTGGAGGATTTTGACCGAGAGCGCGGACGGCTTTTTCGTAGGCGAGATCTAAGTTAACACTTGTATGCGGCCACAAACAATATCCCCCGGATGCACCTCTATAGTGAAGCATTCGTTTTTCTCTATGCAACTTCTTAATAGCGCGACGCACATGGCCTGCACTAATCCCTTCAGCTTCACTAGCGACTGCTAAGACAATAGCATCTTCGGTAGCAAGTAAGCTATTAATATCAATTAAATTAAGAAGTCCAACGGTTTTCAAAATTCGCAGTTCAACAACTTCATCAGTAGGGAAGCTATCAATCAAAGATTCGATAAGATTCCAATGGCTGCGGTAACTTTGTAAACCTAAACGATGTCCAAATGTGGAGCGAGTATAGTCGTATAGATGATGTAGATTATAGAACTCTCCTTTTTGTACAGGGGTCTGCGCAAACTCAATCAGACCGCATGGCTCATTCGATATAAGGAAGCTGAAAAGTGAACGTTGGTTTTGCCCAAAGCGGCTGAAAAGTTGGACAAGAACAGGCAATACGGTTGGATGTAGAGGATAGAGCCGTGTAGAATTTGTTAATAAGTTTTCTGTTACGGCTGGAGCCCCATACCAGCCTAATTTTATTGTATCGAGCATTGCGGCGCGTGCCACTTTTCCCAAACCCTTTGGAAGAGCTTTCAAAGAAAGATTAAGGGCTTCACCAACTAGCCCTGCTATCTGCTCAAGAGGTTGATTGAAGAATAGCTCCTCAAATCTACCGGCTACCTTTTCCCATTCGCGTTGCGCAGTTTGAGATAGATTATCAGCATAAGCACTAAATCCTTGATGCAATAATCCAATTATAAAGACAGGAACACGCCCACTTCGGGCTGCCTCCTCAGCCAACCGTTGCAATAAGAAAACGTCTTGTCTGTCTGGGTGAATTGCTGCGAATTCAAGAAATTTGCCCAATTCATCTAAGATTATTAGTAAGCCCGAAGCCTTACCTGATTCAACAACATAATTACTAGCTTGTGTAATCAGAGTTGTTACGGTTTCATCTGCAATACCCCTTGTACTTTCTACATCAATTGCATTTTTGAGTTTATCAATAATCCCCGGTTGCCGCCCCCTGCCACAAATATTCTGTAGATCACGAGAAAGGGCGCGAATTAGTGCCGTAGAAAGTGGCTCCCGTGAGCCTGTAACTAAAACTGGCAAAAGGCGAGGGCGCTGTGAGCTATTTTGTTTTACATTGACAACTTGACGAAGGTGCACAGGAATTTTTGTGCTCTTCTCACTGAACAAATGCGCTACTAGCAAAGCAAATGAAGATTTACCAGCGCCAAAGTCTCCCGTAATACGCCAAGCGCGGCGACCAGAATCGGAGGGCAATCCATCGATTAGAAGTTGTATATATTTCTCTGCTTGTGGCGTTAAAATATATCCATTGAGTGCTTTTGGATCAGCAAAATCACGTTCTAAATGTACTGAACGAAGAAAGCGTTCTCGCACCTGAAACAGGTCAACTATCCGAGTATCATTCATACTCGACTCCTTAATGAAGAATTTTTTTTGTGCATTCTATTATTTTGTGTTGATACCTTGGGAACTACTGAGGTAACAATCTCATTATGTTTATAAATCCTTGATAATAAATCTTTCTCGGATATATTCTTTCGGCTTGTGCAAATTATTCGTTGTAGTGAAGCCGTCTCTTCATACTCGAATAATCCATCAGACTCTTCTTTAAGTTTCTCCAATCTTTCTCTTATATCCCACTCAGGAAGCTTTAACACCTGCCCTATACTACCGTGTGCAACTGAAATATCTCGAAACGTAAGGGTAGTTTCATTTCGTTTTCTTCTGTTCCAATAATCGAAAAGACAATAGACAAACAACTCTGGTGTAATATCTGATTTAGGCTCTCTACGAAAAGCATAAACCGGCTCATGTCTACCCTCTACAGCGGTAGAAGGTTTATCACCAATTCTCTCTAGTAATTCTATTTCAACTAATGGACAGTCAAGATTATCCTCTTGAATATCACCTTTGCGACCGCGCGTGGGAATATAAGTATGTAAAAACACATCAAAGTGTTGTTCCAAAGTAACCCGTGACAATTCCTTTTCAAGGCGTTTTGCCTCTCGGTCAAAGGTCTTAATAACTTCCGCTCGAATTATTTCAGGATCAGACCAGCGATTAATGAGATAATCCCAAGCAAATAATGGCTCTTCTACGTGGGTCGATAGTTTCCAATGCAACAGCCATAAGGTACACCGATCTTCAAGGTATCGATCTAACCCGTTTTCTCCAAGAATGAGATCGCCAAACTGTGTTGCTTTGTAGCCTCCATTCTCGGATGGCTCGGCCATACAAGTCGCTTGTAGCCAGAACCTAATAGCCCTAACCATGTTTTTTCCAACTCCCAACTCTACAATAGCCTGATCCTCTCTTGAGAAGATATTCGGGCTATGACCTATTGCGCTAACTGCTTTGGGTAGCCACGCATAGCGGCAAGGGAAGGTTTCATGACCTGAGAATCTGTATTTCGGCAATTAAATTCTCCCTGTGATGGAATATCAACTTTGGTATTCTCTTGCCACAAGATGATGGACAGCAAGGTTAATTAGGTAGTATATCTTGTTTCTCTTACTCCGTACCAAGAATAACTGAGAGCTTTATGAGAGGAGATTAAAGGATACTCCTCAGTAGGAGTTAAATGATAAGGATTATGGCCGTTATTGACAAGATTTTCATAGGAGTAGAGTTATGAAAGCTCAATTGCTATGCTGATTATGCAGTCTAGCCTTCAACTCCTATGATAAGTTCCACCTAGAAACTTGAGATACATTATTCCTTATTCGCTAATTGGTTCAACATGAATGTTAATTAATCTCTAATAATATATTGAAGCAAGTAAATGATCTGGTTCTTATATAGACTAAAATGTCTATCTAATAAGTTCTATATTCTTCTAAGAAGTAATTAATGCTATTTATGCGCGAAACCTAAGCAAGATATGAGATGAGAGTTGCAAGATATGCGCGAACCTACATAAAGCTCGCACCTTTCCGGGCTTGCTCCCTTAGTCTTCTTCATGTTCCTGTCCGTCGTAATGCATCACCACGCGCTCGTCATCAACGATAGTTTCGAGATGGACCGGGCGTCCCCAGAGCGTATAGACGTGTTCGAGAGCCTTGCGCGCGTAACGCCCGTCCAACTCCGAGCCTTCGTAAGCGTGCCTCAGATAAAGCTCGCGGTTGTTGTTGTAATCGCCGTCCGCCACCTCTATATAGGGAAAACCGAAGTTGGTCATGTTTGCGACCAACTGATCGCGGACGCGTTGCCAACGCTTTTCAGTAATCGTCCACTCTTCGTCTTCGACCAGCTCGTAAACGAACAAGTCCAGTTCCTCGCACAGCTCTTCGGTCAGATAGTTGCGGAGGAACGAAACATCGTTATCTAGCTCGCGGACCTCGAAAATCTTCGCGCGCCCTTCACCCTGCTTACGTCCGAACTTTTCCCGCTCCTCTTCGGTCGGATTGTCCCAACGTCTTTCAATGTCCTCGAAGATTTTGTAGCCGAGGTAGTAAGGGTTCAGTTGCCCTTTGTGCGGGGAGACGACGCCCGAATGCAGGTCTGCGAATTCCATGTGTTCGCTGTCCGTCAGGTCCAGCTCGCGCATGATGCGAGCATGCCAGTAAGACGCGAATCCTTCGTTCATTATCTTCGTTTGCATCTGCGGAATAAAATATTCCATCTCTTCATGCATCATCGCCATCACGTCGCGCTGCCAGGGTTGAAGGTGCGGCGAGTTGCGCATGATGTAATGGATGAGGTCTTTTTCGGGAAGACTGTCTGTGGGCGGCTTCTCTTCTTCAATCTCTTCCGGCTCCTTCTTCTCGCCTAATTGCCAGATGTCGTCGTAACGCCCGACCGGCGCGGGGCGTCTGCGCCTCTCTTCCACAGCCTGTGGACGCTCGCGCTTGATGAAGAAGTTCGGGTCAATGTGCTCTTCGATGGCGAGGACGGCGTCGAGAAATCTTTCGACAGACTTGCGACCGTACTTGAACTCGTACTCGGTCATCCGCCCGGAGTGCGTCGAGACCGATTCGACCATCCGGCGGTTAGTCTTTGAGAAATAGACGCTGTTCTTGAAAAAGTCCACGTGGCCCAGAACATGCGCCATCACCATCTTGTTCTGGACGGGGCTGTTGGTTTCCAGAAGAAAGCCGTAAGAGGGATTTGTGTTGATGACGACCTCATAAATCTTTGAGAGGCCGAAGTCGTACATCGTCTTCATCCGATGATAAGCCTTGCCGAATGTCCAATGCGAATAACGACCGGGCAGCGCGTAGGAACCGATCTCGTACATCACGGTCGCAGGCACAATCTCGAAGCGAGTCGGGAAAGGGTCGAGGCCGAACCCGCGCGCCACTTCCCAAATCTGTTCGAGAGCTTTTTCGAGGTCTTTGATTTCGCGGTCTTGCATAATAGCTCTGTGTTTCGCTTCAACAATTAACCGTCACAGCTCATTTCTCTTCCCGAAAAACTGCTTGAGCGCAGGGTACACGTCCTCTTTATCATCAATGCGCACGCCGACGAAACGCTCCTTATCCTTCAGGCGATCATTGAAGATTGAAAGCAGCGCGCCCGACGAGCGGCGATAGCTGGACGAGCCTTCCTCGCCGATTTCGCCGTAGCCGAAAAGATTGCAGGTCTTAATCAACTCGTCCGCCAAGCGCACGGCCTCTTCGTTGTCCGAGTAATAGTTGTCGCCATCCGAGAAGTGAAAAGGATAGATGTTCCATTCCTGCGGGCGATACCGCGCGTTGATGACATCGAGCGCAAGCTGGTACGCGCTGGAGACGACCGTGCCCCCAGACTCGCCCTGCGTGAAGAACTGCTCTTCAGTCACCTCGCGCGCTTCCGTGTGATGCGAGATGAAAACTATCTCCACGTTGTCATACTTCGTCCGCAGAAACCGCACCATCCAGAAGAAGAATGAGCGCGCGATATATTTTTTGAACTCGCCCATACTCCCGGAAACATCCATCAGCGCCAGGACCACTGCGTTCGATTCGTAGCGCATGGTCTCTTCCCAGGTCTTGAACCTTAAATCCTCTTTGCGGACATCGCCGAAGCGAGCCTTGCCTTCCTCGCGCGCGTTGCGTTTGATGTTTTCGAGAATCATGCGACGCTTGTCGAGGTTCGCCATCACGCCCGTGCGGCGAATCTCGTTGAAGCGCGTCGTCTTGGATTGGATGGCCTTTTTAGCTTTCTCTTCGAGAAAGGGAAGCTGCAAGTCCTCGAAGATGAGCGCGGCGATCTCATCTATGTTGACTTCCGCCTCGTAGTATTCGCCGCCCGCATCCTGACCTGCCTGCCCGCTGCCGCCGCCTTGCCCCTGTCCGTGCTGACCTTCGCGCGCGATGACATCGCCGACGCGCGTCTTGCCGTCGCCCTGGCCCACCTGCTTGCGCTTGCGGTAATCGAAACGAAACTTGTATTCATCGAGCGCGCGAATCGGAACTTTGACCGTGCGCTTGCCATCGGACAGGATGATCGCTTCGTTCGAGACTATCGAGCCAAGGTTCTTCTTAATCGCCTCCTTGACCCTCTCTTTGTGACGATCCTGGTCAATGATGCCCTTGCGCTGCAATGACCAGTCGTTGCGTTGGATAGACATATAAACCTCAGTGAACAGTGAATAGTGAACAGTGAATAGTGAAGACGGGTTTCAATTTTTCACTATTCACTGTTCACTATTCACTACTTATGCTCTTGCGCCTAAAAAGCTCTCCTCCTCGTTCGCGTTGGCGCAGAAACCTGTCAACACCTCTGTGAATTCTCGCGGATACTCTTCCATAGGCATGTGCCCGCAGCGGCGAAAGATTACCAGGCGAGAGTTCTCTATCAACTCGAAAAGCAACCGTCCATGCGCGAGCGGAATTTCGGGATCATCCTCGCCCCAGACCAGCAGGGTCGGCTGTTTGATTAGATGCGCGTCGCGCTCAATGCGTCCCGCCCTCCAGCGTCTGAGGGTTGTGAGCGCGGCCCGTTGCGTATCCGCCGCCAGCAGCGGGCGATGATGCGCCGTCATTCGATGCTCATCAAAGAGGTCTATGTTCTCCGGCGCGTAGCCCTTTCTCATCTGCGAATAGACAAGACGGCGTGAGCCGATCATCAAAGGCGTCGCCACGTCGCCGATTAGAGGAAGCGCAGCGAGACGCAACAGACGCCGATTCTTGACATAATCATTGATGACCGCATCAACCAGGACCAGGCTCTCGACTCTCGATTCGAAATCGAGAGCGCAGGTGGCGGCGACCGCTCCGCCGTATGAGCTTCCGACGAGCGTCGCGCTCTCGATTCCGAGATGATCCATCAAACCTCTAACCATCCGCGCCTGCGATTCAATCGTGTACTCGCCGTCCTTTGGCTTGCCGGAGAATCCGAAGCCGATGAGGTCCGGCGCGATGACGCGAAAGCCGCTCTCGGCAATCGGCCAGAGCACATCGCTCCAGACGAAATTCGACGCGGTGAAGCCGTGTATCAGAAGAAGCACGGGCGCGCTCTCCGCACCCACCTCCTGATAATGCACCCACACATCATCAAGAAGCGCGAAGCGTGAATGCTCCGCATGATGCAGGTGATGTGCATGCTCGTCCCACTTCACGTCGCGCGGGCGCAGCAACAGTTTCACGGCGACAGCGCCGCCCATTAGCCCTAATGCTCCTGCAATCCAGTGGCGTTTCTTCATCTTGTTCTCAACTAAAACGCCCGCACCTTTCTAATTGAAAAGCGCGGGCGTGAATGTCACCTCTTTTCTCTCGCGGCCCGCCGGTCAGCGCGAAAGCAGCGTGCCGACGTAGGTCAAAAGCTCGTTGGCGCAGACGGGGCAGTAGCCGTGCTCTTTGACGAGCCGGTCCACGACCTCGTTGATGCGGCGCAGTTGATCTGGATCGGGCGTCTTCGCCGAAGTCGTGATCTTCACCACATCCTTGAGGTCTGCGAAAATTTTCTTCTCTATCGCTTCCTTCAAACGCTCGTGCGAGTTGTACTCAAACGAGCGACCTTTCCGCGCATAAGAAGAGATGCGAATCAGAATCTCCTGGCGGAAAGTGTTCTTCGCGTTCTCGCTGATTCCGATCTGCTCTTCGATGGACCGCATCAACTGCTCGTCCGGGTCCATCTCCTCTTCCGTAATCGGGTCTTTGATCCGCTCCTTGTTGCAGTATGCCTCGACGTTGTCCAGATAGTTGTTGCACATGGTGCGCGCCATCTCTTCAAAGGAATAGACGAAGGCGCGCTGGACCTCTATCTTGGCAAGCTCGTCGTACTCTTTGCGAGCCGCAGAGATGAGATTCAGGTAGCGGTCGCGCTGGTCTGCGCTGATGCCTGTGTGCTGCTCGAAGCCATCCTTGATCGCGCGCAGTGCGTCAATCGGATTGATGCAGGTGACGCCGTCGCGCACCAGGGCGGAAGAGAGACGATTGATGATGTAGCGCGGAGAGATTCCGTCCATGCCTTCGCGCACGGTCTCGTCTTTCAATTCGCGCACGTCTTTCGACTTGTAGCCTTCAACGTCCTCGCCGTCGTAGAGCTTCATCTTCTTGACGATGTCAACGTTGGCGCGCTTCGGTTCTTCAAGACGCGTCATCACGGCGAACATCGCCGCGACCTTCAGAGTGTTCGGCGCGATATGAACGTTGCGCAGGACTTCCGATTGATTCAGGAGCTTGTAGTAGATGCGTTCTTCCTGCGAGACCTTCAGGTTGTAGGGGACGCGCACCAGGATGATGCGGTCTTGCAGAGCTTCCGATTTCCGGTTGCCTGCGAAAGAGATGTACTCGTTCTCGTTCGTGTGCGAGAGGATCACCTCGTCCGCGTAAATCATGGCGAAGCGACCCGTCTTGATGTTCTGCTCCTGCGAGAGCGTGAGTAACGAGTAGAGGAATTTCTCGTCCACCTTCAACATCTCGACGAACTCCATCAGTCCGCGATTGGCGATGTTCAGTTCGCCGTCGAAACGATAGGCGCGCGGGTCTGATTCGACGCCGACCTCGCCGATGGTCGAGAGATCAATAGAGCCTGTCAACTCCGTGATGTCCTGAGATTTCGGGTCTGATGGAGAGAACGTGCCGATGCCGATGCGCTCTTTCTCGGAGAAGATGACGCGATGAACTTTCACGTCTTCGTGGCGACCGCCGTATTCGTGTTCGAGCGCGTAGCGGCACTGCGGGCAGAGGTCGCCTTCGATGTAGATGCCGTAATGCTTTTCGATTTCTGAGCGCAGCTCGTGCGGAATCAGGTGCAGCGGCTCTTCGTGCATCGGGCAATCCTTGATGGCGAAGACTGCGCCCGCCTGATTGCGCGTCCATTCTTCCAAGCCCCGCTTGAGCATCGTGACGATTGTTGATTTGCCGCCACCGACTGGCCCCATCAGAAGGAGAATGCGCTTGCGTACTTCGAGTCGTTGCGCCGCCGACTTGAAATATTCGACGATGCGGGCAATCGGCTCTTCGATGCCGAAGAGTTCGTGGGCGAAAAAGTTGTAGCGTGAGACTTCATCGCGCGTGCCTTCGTTCAATTTCTCGACGCCCGCGGCGTGAACCATGTCGTTGATCCGCGCGTGAGAGAGCTGGGCCAGGCGCGGGTTCTGCGTGACCAACTCAAAGTAATCGCGGAAGGAGCCTTCCCAGCGCAGCGCCTCGCGGTCACGGCGCAAGACTTCCAGCCGTTCGCTGATATTAAATTTATTGTTGCCATCCTGCTCTTGCATAGCCTTATCCATACCTCTTTGGCTTAAAGCGCGCGTGGACAGCGTGTGGGAAAATGCACGCCCCTTGTGTTCTTCAAGCAACT
>Ga0182001_10000037_pt1 | contig 31769 bp, 28 predicted proteins | sample BulsoiFelSFmetaG_FD_120485 | JGI IMG/M metagenome (GOLD analysis project Ga0182001, IMG submission 120485) | Bulk soil microbial communities from Mexico - San Felipe (SF) metaG | ecosystem: Environmental > Terrestrial > Soil > Agricultural land | place: Mexico: San Luis Potosi | collected... | reverse complement strand
CTCATTCACACACAGCTTTAGCCGGGTTAATGATCTATAGCGGATTGCAATAGACTGCGACTGCTACCCAAGAATTGTAGGGGCAGAGGCTCACTCCCTGCCCGCGTCACATTATAAGTACGCGGGCAGGGAGTGAGCCTCTGCCCCTACAGATTTAATCTCGTCGCTTCCGAATGTAATCCGTAATAAGCACAATAGCCTTGAGCCGTTTCAACGGTTTTCATCTGGCGCGTGCGTCTCGCTAGAGAAACCGTTGAAACGGTTAGATAGAAAGGAATATAGTGCTTCACCTCGCTAGCTCTAATGAATCAAAGACCAGAGACTAACTCGCATGGACTCTTCTGAAGAAAAGCTACATACATTGTTGACAAAGATTCGAGACTTTCTCCGCGCGGAAGTCTATCCGCTTGAGGCGGAATTTTTGCGCCGTCCGTTTCGTGAGCTATTGCCCACGCTCAACTCAAAACGAGCGGAAGTCAAAGCGCTCGGACTCTGGTCGCCGCATCTGCCGGAAGAGTACGGTGGACCAGGACTCAAGCTCAGGGAGTTTGCCCACATCAGCGAAGAGTTGGGGCGCACGCCGCTCGGCCATTATCTCTTCAACGCCCAAGCGCCGGACATAGGTAACATGGAGGTCTTGATCTCACATGCGACTCCTGAGCAGAAGGAGCTTTATCTATGGCCGCTGATACAAGGCGAGGTTCGTAGCTGCTTCTCTATGACCGAGCCTGAGCATCCGGGGTCGAATCCAGTCTGGATGACGACGAGCGCGATTAAAGACGGCGGCGATTACGTCATCAACGGCCACAAGTGGTTCACCTCGTCTGCTGAAGGCGCGACGTTCGCCATCGTCATGGCGGTCACAGACCCCGAAGCCTCAAGCCCATACAAGAGAGCCAGCCAGATTATCGTGCCGACCGAAACACCCGGCTTTCACATCATTCGCAACATAAACGTCATGGGCGAAGAGGGCAGCGATTACGCGAGCCATGCCGAAGTCCGGTACGAGAACTGTCGCGTGCCGCAGGGCAATCTATTGGGACGCGAGGGCGAAGGTTTCACCATCGCGCAAGAGCGGCTCGGGCCGGGACGGATACATCATTGCATGCGCTGGATAGGAATCTGCGAGCGCTCCTTTGAGTTGATGTGCGAATACGCCGCTCGCAGAGAGTTATCGCCCGGCGTTTTGTTGGGCAGTCGTCAAAGCATTCAGGAGTGGATCGCCGAAAGTCGCGCAGAGATTAGCGCCGCGCGTCTGCTCGTGCTGCACACGGCGGAGAAGATTGACCTGGAAGGGGCTGTGGCGGCGCGCGAGGATATTTCGCTCATCAAATTTTTCGTCGCGGGCATCCTGCAAAAAGTTTTAGATCGCGCAATCCAGGTTCACGGTGCGCGCGGCTTGACGGACGCAACGCCGCTCTCTTACTGGTACAGGCACGAGCGCGCCGCGCGCATCTACGATGGGCCTGACGAGGTTCACAAAACAGTCGTCGCCCGCAGCGCGCTCAAGAAGTACGGCGTCAAGGTCTCGCTTTAGTTGATAACTGCAATGAAAGACAATTAAGTTGCCTCCAGCTTATAGTCTTTGAGGAATGAAATCGGTAATAGCGGGTCAGTACCGCCTGCGGTAGCGGGCGGGTCGGGCATCTCCTACCCGCCCGCTACCGCAGGCGGTACTGACCCGCTCTCGCATTGCAAGCTGAAGATTATTACCTAATTAATTAAACGAAAACCATTAACCAATGGCAACCTAAATGTCCGAAATAATCATGCACGAGAATTTTCTAGACACCCCTCGTGCCACGCGCAAAGGCGAAGAGTTGGACGAGGCGCGGCTCACATCTTACCTCAGCGAGCATCTACAAGACTTTGAAGGAATGCTCTCAATCGAACAGTTCCCCGCAGGCTTTTCCAATCTCACTTACCTTTTGCGCGCAGGCCATAGAGAGTTTGTCCTGCGGCGGCCTCCGTTTGGCGCGAAGATTAAGACGGCGCATGACATGTCGCGCGAATACAAGATACTCACGCACCTTTACCCTGTTTACAAAAAAGTCCCGCGCCCCGTTCTCTTCTGCGAAGACGAAAGCGTCATCGGCGCTCCCTTCTACATGATGGAGCGCGTCACAGGCGTCATCCTCCGCGCACAACCGCCAGCGGGCTTAACTCTCAGCAGGGACGTGATGCAGCGTCTCTCAAAATCATTCATAGAGAATCTGGCAGAGGTCCACTCGGTTGATTACAAACGGGCGGGCCTGAGCGAGATGGGACAGCCCCTCGGCTACGTCTCGCGCCAGGTAGAAGGTTGGACGAAGAGATACTTCAATGCTCGCACTGATGACGTTCCCTCCATCGAGCGTCTGGCCGCGTGGCTCAAGGAACACATGCCGGGGGATTCTGAGAGAAGCGGTCTGATACACAACGATTACAAGTACGACAACCTTGTGCTGGCGACAGACGACCTCACGAAAATCATCGCCGTGCTCGATTGGGAGATGGCGACCATCGGCGATCCCTTAATGGATTTGGGAACGACCTTAGGCTACTGGGTTGACGCCGATGATCCGGCAGAGTGGCAAGCCTATGGCTTCGGCCTGACGACTTTGCCCGGAAACTTGAGCCGCCGCGAGATGTTGGACTATTACGCCCGATTGACGGCGCGCGAAATCCCGGACGCAGTCTTCTATTACGCTTACGGCCTCCTCAAAATCGCCGTCATCGTCCAGCAGATTTACTTTCGCTATCGTCAGGGCTTAACGAAAGACCCACGCTTCGCGTCGCTCCTTCATCTGGTTAAAGCATGTGGCCAATTGGCAGAGCGCGCCATCGAAAGGAATCGGATTGATCGCTTGGGTTAGCTCTTTAATAAGAATTTCAGTTCGATTTTCTCATGCTCTGTGAAGAAAGCTTGTCACTCTACGAAAGAACCTTTCTGCGGAATAGGCTGTGCCTCAAATATGTGTTGAAGTTTGTGGTGGATGGCGGTAAAAGTCGGCTGTAGGTTTGATTAGACTGCCAGTAACGGTGATTACTACCCGATAGCTGTATTAGACCGCTACTAGCGGTCTAATAATAGTTGGGTGCTTACACTTATGAAGATGCTGACTTCGACCGTATCGCCATCCTTCATCTCCGTAGGCGGCGTCAGAATCACTCGCTCACTCGCGGCGAGGCCGGAGACTATAAGGCCATGCTGTTCATGGGACGCGGCAAATGTACGTTGACGGCCAAACCCGGCATCAATCCTGTTCCGCTCGTGATGTCCGCCAGATAGCCGAGCGTGTTTCCCGCAAATTTGTCCACTAGCTAAAGCTAGTGGCAACTTAAAGGCTTACAGCTTAAATTGAATCACTCTTTCAACAACGCTCTCGCTTCTCTGTGCGCCAGGACAGCATCAGGCTCGCGTTGCAGGGCTGCAAAATATTTTCTCTCAAACTCGCTGCCCGTCTCTGCCGGTGTCAGCAGCTTGGCGGCGCTCGCCAGAACGCTCTCAGCCGCCGCAGTGGTCACAGGCTCATCCGCGTCGAACATCTCGTCTATCTCGACGACCAGTTCGGAGATGGCATGCAGCCAGGCAAACTGCTCGTGGCTAATCAGAAGCTGCAAAAGTTCCCCGCTATTGACTTGCCCATGCACGCGCTCGTAAGCGGCGCGCTCATCTTCCAGCAAAACTTTATGCAGATGAAGTAGTGTCCGGCGTAAATTACGCAGACGTTCAATCGCGTCGCCAAGCGGAGCGTCAGTTGATTGTGGAGTTTGTTCGGCCATGACTCATTCTACTCCAATGGCGCGTCAAAAGTTTATCTCGCCCATGCGCCCGTTCTGAAAATCTTCGACCGCCTTGTAAATCTCGCTTTCGGTGTTCATCACGAAAGGCCTATAGCGGACGACCGATTCGTTCAGAGGCACGCCCGCCAGAAGCAATAGATCGAGGTCTGTGTCGGCGTCCTCAGGGTTTGCAATCAAGACGGAGTCCGCATCCTGCGCGAACATGACCATCTGCCCGTCGCCTGCGTGCTCATTATCTTCGCCGAACAATCCGTCGCCATCAATGACATAGGCAAAGGCGTTGTAATCGGCTGGCAAAGGCTGGCGGATTTTTCCACCCGGTTTGAGAGTGAAATGCAGATAGATGATCGGAGTGCGCGTCTCTACGAGGGCGCGCGCACCTAAAGATTCTCCGGCGATGACCCTGACCGTGACGAGTTTGTCTTCTGTCTGCGCGACAGGGATTCTCTCTGCCGGAATCTCTTGATAACGCGGCCTCATCATCTTGTCTTGCTTTGGCAGATTGACCCAGATTTGAAAGCCGTGCATCCGCCCGCCCGTTTGCGCGAACTCTCGCTCGGGCATCTCGGAATGAACGACGCCCGCGCCTGCGGTCATCCATTGCACGTCGCCGGGGTTGAGCTTGCCCGCATTGCCGCGAGAATCTTTATGTTCCATACGCCCCGAGAGCATGTAAGTGACGGTCTCGAATCCCCTGTGCGGATGGTCCGGCGCGCCTTTAGCCTCGCCCGGCCCCAAATCCATTGGTCCCATCTCGTCCAAAAGCAGGAAAGGATCGAAGTCCGAAAAGTTGGCGCGAGGGAAAGGACGACGTACCCGAAAGCCCGCGCCTTCGAGCGTCTCTATGCTGTTGACTATGCCTGCGACCGTCCTGCTCTTTTGTAATTGAGTTGACATGAAATTTTTCTCCTGCAAACTGCTCGAACAAATTTTCATCGTAGAAGGAGAGTCTCTCAGCCCTCCTTCTACGAATCGAACTGACAACTTACTCTTTGCTTTCAGGCACCGCAGCCTCCGCTGCCTGAAAACCGATCTTGCTGTGCGTCCCATCGCAGAAAGGCTTGTTCGCCGAAGCCCCGCAGCGACAGAGCGCTATTGTCTCTTTCTCGACCGCGATCTGGTTACCTGCCGAGTCCAACAACTCGACCTGCCCCTGCACAATGTAAGGCCCGTTTTTCAACGAGCGAATAGAAACATCTGCCATCTCTTTTTCTCCTTCAGATTCAATTTACCGACCGAAGACTCAAGTCCTGTTTTTCGTGTCGTCACATTATTTGTCGTAACACATATCGAGGCAAAAAATTTTACTTCTCTTCGTAGATGCCTTCGCAGATGCGCGACAGCTCGCGCGCATCTTTGCGCGAGAGTTTAACGCCGAAGAGTTTGAAAAGCTCTCCGACCTCCGTGTTCAATTCGTCCATCAACGCCAGCCCCTTTTTCGTGATCCGCGTGAGGGAATGGCGACGATCCGCTGCGGAGCGGTCACGCACGGCCAGGCCCTGCTTTTCCAGGCGGTCCACGAGTCGCGTCACGTCCGGCGCGCGCTCCAACATGCGCCCGCTGATCTCGCAGCGCGGATGCCCCTCTGGATAAACGCCCTTCAAAATCCGCAGGACGTTATACTGCCCGTGCGTCAGCCCATGAAGAGCGCAGACGCGATCCATCTGCTCACGCACAAAATCTGCGGCGACCATCAAGTTGAATATCGCCTCCTTGACGGGGCTATCGAACTTCGCCTGCTTGATCCTGCGCTTGAGAGCTTCTCCCATACTGCTAGTTTATAGCATAAATAATTCTGTGTTGCAACACATACTTTGACAGGTTGGCTCAAGCCAAAGATTAATAATTTCTGTTGCCCTTGAGCGCGAGGTGAATTACTCTGTCGGCCTGTAGGTCGGAAGCGTTCTGACACCTTAAAATATTCGTGACGGTTACTTGAAGTCGAAGGTTATCCCCCGCCGGTTACTTTCGCGGAAGCAACTCCTCGCCGCCGATTTTCTATGAGCAAAGAGCAGCCCGCTGTCGAGAAACCGCCCCCGACCCGTCCATCCGGGTTGATCTCCACGGAGACTATCTTTACAGGTACACAACCTTTCGCCTACGCGATTCTTCGCGGGCGGAAGATGTCGTGCAGGAGACATTCGCCGTCTCGACGGGCGTCGTCGCTGCAAAATTTTAAGCTTCAACAAGGGTTTTCTCGTGCGTGACCCTGACGGCCACGTAATGCAGCTCATCGAAAAGTAAACTTCAAGAGGAAGGATTTTCACTAGATGGACACGAACAGGCCACTCTTCATTCCGGTCATCCTCGGCACGACACGCCAGGGGCGAGCGAGCGAATCGGTTGCAAGGTTTGTCTTTGAAGAATTGAGCAAGCATGCGGGCGTCGAGACAGAGTTGATTGACATACGCGACATCAAGCTCACGACAACGGACGCCGGAGAAGCGATTAAGGATGCAAAATTCTCCTCGCAGATGTCGCGCGCAGATGGCCTGGTGATCGTCACGCCTGAATACAATCACGGTTATCCGGGCATGCTCAAACACGTGTTGGATACGAATTTGAAAGAGTACATACATAAGGCCGTCGGCATCTGCGGAGTGTCAGCCGGAGGCTTCGGCGGCACGCGCGTGATTGAGAGTCTGCTGCCTGTCATGCGCGAGCTTGGTCTGGTCACGATTTTTTGGGATGGAAATTTTTCCGGCGCGCACAAGCTCTTCGATGCTGAAGGAAAGTTGTTAGATCAATCTTACGTCAGGCGCATTGACAAGTTTCTGAAAGAGTTAATCTGGATGTCCAGGGTTCTCAGATACGGGCGCGAATCGGTCTCGCTCGATTGAGCTTTGCAAATATGAAAATCATTTCAATCAGCGTCAGCCGCCCGCGCTTAGTCATGTGGAAGGGCGAGCCTGTCTCAACCGGAATCTTCAAAGAGCCGGTCGAGGGCAGTGTCATGCTCCGCACGCTCAATCTGGACGGCGACCGTCAGGCCGACCTGACAGTTCACGGTGGACCAACCAAAGCTGTTTATGCTTACCCTTCGGAGCATTACGAGTTCTGGAAGCATGAACTGCCGGAGATGCAGCTTCCCTTTGGAATGTTCGGCGAAAACTTGACGACCGAAGGCTTGATGGAAGAGGAGATCAACATCGGTGACTGCTTTCGCATAGGCGACGCCGAAGTGATGGTCACAGAGCCGCGAATGCCCTGTTACAAGCTCGGCATCAAGTTTGATCGAACAGACATCCTCAGGCGTTTTTTAGTGAGCGGGCGCAGCGGATTTTATTTCTCTGTCCTGCAAGAGGGCTTGGTCGCGGCTGGTGACCGAATCGTGCCTCTCAGCCAGGACAAGCACAATGTGAAGGTCGCGGACATTGTCAGATTGTACGCGCGCGACCGCGACGACCTGGAGATGATGCGGCGCGCGATTGAAGTCGAAGCCTTGCCGGATAGCTGGCGAGACTACTTTCTGCAAAGGCTCGAAAGTGACTCGTAGCGAATTCTTAACAGAGCGGAGAAGATATGGGAGCGACAAACAAAATGATCTGCCCGGATTGTGGCATAGAGATGAACCAACACGCAGAGAAGATTGATTACTCGGTTACGCCGGATGAATTGAACGAGACGGATGCTGATTTCGGCGGCGTCGTTGAAGAAGTTCACTCATGCCCTTCGTGCGGGAAGACCGAGACGCGGCACAGCGAATAAAAACGGGGATGGGTGTCAGGGTTAGGAGTTAAAATGATTCGATTTGACCAGGACATTTGCGGAAACCTTGACGAAGCGCTCGCGCGCGAGTGGTTGGAAACGAACGGGCTTGGAGGCTTCGCGTCTTCAACCATCGCAGGTCTCAACACGCGCCGTTATCACGGGCTTCTCGTTGCCGCGACGAAGCCGCCAGTGGGCCGCATCGTTATGCTCTCGAAGTTTGAGGAAGCGTTGATTATTGATGGACGACGCTACGAACTCTCCGCCAATCAATATCCCGGCGTTGTCCACCCGCAGGGCTACAAATATCAAACGGGCTTTCGCCTGGACCCGTTTCCGGTCTTCACCTACGAAGTCGAAGGCATCCGCATTGAGAAGTCTGTCTTCATGCCGCACGGCGAGAACACGACCGTCATTCAATATAAGTTCAAAGTCCAAAGTCCAAAGTCCAAAGTTGTTGAGAGCGATGATGCCATTAGCCTTCCGCCTTCATCCCTCATTCTTGAACTTCGTCCGCTCATCGCGTTTCGCGATTATCATAGCCTGACACACGAGAACAGCGAGGTCAGATCCGAGCTTCAATTAGAGGATGGGCTGATTACGATTCAGCCTTACGCGGATTTGCTCGCGCTCAATTTCGCGCACGAGGGCGGCGAAGTTGATACAACATCTTTCTGGTATCGCAACTTTGAGTACATGGAAGAGCGTGAGCGCGGCTTTGATTTCAAAGAAGATTTGTTCAGCCCCTTTGCCATTAAGTTCGATGTCAGCGCACGCGCAAGCGTCAACGTCATCGCGTCAACCGAACGTCGGGATGCGAGCCGCACAGATGATTACAAGCAAGCGGAGATTCAGCGGAGACTTGAGATAATAAAACTCTCTCCAAACCCGGACCACCAATTTACTTCGACGCTTCTTTCTGCCGCAGATCAATTCATCGTCGCGCGTGGGCTCCAGAAGACAGTCATCGCCGGTTATCACTGGTTCTCCGACTGGGGGCGCGACACGATGATCGCCTTGCCCGGTTTGACGCTCTCGACCAACAGACCTGACATCGCCCGCAGCATCCTCAGAGAGTTCTCTCTACACGTTGATCGCGGCATGCTCCCGAACCGTTTCCCGGACGCTGGCGAGCAGCCCGAATACAACACGGTTGACGCCACGCTCTGGTTCTTCGAGGCCGTCCGCGCGCTCGTCGAACAGACAGGTGATGAAGAGTTCGTGCGCACTGCACTCTACGATGCGCTTGTTGACATCATTGACTGGCATGTGCGTGGCACACGTTACAACATACACGTTGACGCACAAGGTCTTCTCTATTCGGGCGAAGAGGGCGTGCAGTTGACCTGGATGGATGCGAAGGTCGGCGATTGGGTCGTGACGCCGCGCCAAGGTCTGGCCGTAGAGATTCAGGCGCTCTGGTACAACGCCCTGCGCATCATGGAAGAGTTGGCCGAGAGGTTTAATGAGACAGAACGGCAAAGACAATATGCCCATCGAGCAGAGTTGGCGCGTGCGAGTTTCAATAAACTGTTCTGGAATACGGAGGCCGGTTGTCTTTACGATGTGATTGATGGCGAGGCACGCGACGCCTCGATTCGTCCCAACCAAATCTTCGCCGTGAGCCTTCCGTATTCAATGCTTCCACTTGAGACGGCGCGAAAGGTCGTCCAAGTGGTCGAGCGAGACCTGCTGACGCCTTATGGCTTGCGCAGCCTCGCGCCCAAAGACTCACAGTATCGCCCGAAATATGAGGGCGGCCCCGTCAATCGTGACGGCTCTTATCATCAAGGCACGGTCTGGGCCTGGCTCATCGGCCCTTTTCTCACGGCCTACATGAAAACAGCGGTTGAGCCGGAGCAGGCGCGCGCGCAAAGTTTGAAGTGGCTGGAGCCTTTGCGCGAGCATCTTAACGAAGCGGGTCTCAATCAAGTCTCCGAGATTTTCGACGGGAGCGCGCCTTATCGCCCGCGCGGCTGCATCGCGCAAGCCTGGAGCGTCGCGGAAATCCTGCGCTCGCTGGCCGAGATCAGACGATAGACTGAAAAGCTTCTATCTTCAATCGAAGATTTCTATCTCTCAGCGAGAGAATTTCCACGAATAGCCATGAAATTCCAGCTTAATGAGCAAAGACTGCCCTCTCGGCGGCGAAAGATGGCTTTTCACGAATGAAAAATAGCTTCTCAACAGGAAAAGATAGCTTCTCAACCGTAAAATTTCAGTTCTCAACGGTAAAAGATTGATTCTCCAGCGTCAAAATCTACTTCTCATAAATCCAAATCGCTTTCTCAAGCGTTGGAAATAATTTCTAAAGCTTGACAAACCATTTCTAAATGACCTAAATCAAAAGGTTAGCTTAGTTCGAGGCGGACGGAGGGATAACTGATAACGGTTACCGAGCACACGAGATGGTGTTAAGAATCACCGTGAGAGGAATCTAAATATCCAACAATATTTCGATAATATTTTTCCGTCCAACACGGCACGAAGGTTGCTGAAAAGCAGAACACAGGGAGGTCAGAGAATGAAATCAGTTAACTTAAAAGGCAAAATCGGTGGAGCGCTTATAGCTTTCGCTATCATATTCGGTATCGGGATAGCGTCGAGCATGACGGCGCAGGCACAGTGGCGTAACGACGACCAGAATCGTGACCGCCAATGGCGGCGTAATCGTGACCGCGACCGTGATAACGATTATGATCGTCAGCGTGAGCGCGCTCGCCGTGATGATTATTACCGCCGCAATGGAACCTATGGAACCTATGGCGGCTATGGCAACGGTAGTTATGGCACCTATGGCGGCTATAACAACAATGGTTACTATCGCGCGGAACAGAATCAAGGCTATCAGGCCGGTCTTTACACAGGCTCAAGCGATGCCCAGCGCAGACAGAGCTTCAACCCATACAGGTCTCACTACTACAAGAATGCTCGCTCTGAGGTATATCGTCAGGGATTCCTACAAGGTTATAACCAGGGCTACCGTCAATACGGCGGCTATGGCTATGGCAACGGCAGCTACGGGCGCAGTCGTGCCGGGAGCGTCCTTGGCACAATCTTCGGCAGACCTTAAGCCGAAATGCTCCGCTGGCAGTTTAATGAAAATGCCGCGATTCCCTTGCGGGGTCGCGGCAATTTTTTTGAAGAACAGAGGCCGACCTAATCTGGTCTCTTCTCATCCTTGCGTCTGAAAAATTCGATCATCACTTGCGCGTTCTCGTCGAAAGAGAAAAGGCTCGTGTCTAGCGAGAGATGATAGTTCTCGGCGCAAGCCCAATCTTTTCCGGTCATCTCAAGAATATATCTTTTCCTCATCTCGTCGGACTCGTTAATCATCGCGCGCGACTCATCTTCCGTCTGCACACCGTAAAGCTCCATCACGCGCCTGACGCGAAAGCTCAGCGGGGCATGACAGAAGATGTTCAATTTCTTGCGATGGCGCGGCAGGACATGACATCCTCCCCAGCCGACGATGACGCATTCGCTCTTTTTGGCAATCGTTCTCAGAATCTCTGTCTGCTTTTCAAAGAGTTGGCGGTCAGTAATCGCACGCAGAGGCGGCGGAGCGTAATGTGTCTCGGGCGGCCCGAGAGTCAATCCCTTGAAGAACCTCTCCCAGAATGACGAGACTCTTTCGGCGCGCGGGGCCAACTCCTCAGCAGCACAACCGAACTCCTGAGCGGCCAGGTGAAGCACTTCCCTATCAATGTATTTGAAACCTAACTGCTTGGCGACCAGTTGGCCGATGTAAGAGCCTCCGCTGCCGAGTTGTCGCGCAATCGTGATTGTCGTTTTCAAGGTCGCTCGTCCTCCTTGCAGTTAAACTCTATCGAATGGAGGATAACGGTTTCGTTCTGTGCGAGGGAAGCCCTATGTGTATGTGCGGGCCTGTAGCCGAGCCGAAGATGGCTGCATTGAAAGCCGCAAACGGAATACCGTTGGCGCGCAGGAAGGCTATCAGAGCCTGGCCTTCAACGCTTCCCGGATTGACGCCGACATCCATCGCGTTGTGATGGTCCAACCCCCAACGATCATGCAGAGCGGATTGCCCGAACGCGCTCACGGGCAAAGGTCTGCCGAATCTCTGTTGGAAAAACTGCTGCACCTGCCAGGCGTTCGCCAGAGACCAATTGCCCGTTCCCATGTAACGAATGTAAGTGGTCGTCTGCACAAGCTTGCCTTTTGGCAGAGGCGGAGCTTTCGCCATCTGCTCGATGGTCTCCGCTTCGACGAGCGTTTCCGCCACTCGCTCGTCAGCCGCCGCGATCTGCTGTCGCGCGTTATCAATCTTCGCCTTTGCGTCCGTGACGGCGCGCTCGTTCTCTTCCAGGTTTTTCTTTGAGATGAGTCCCTGCTCGTAAAGCTCTTTCGTTTGCTTCAACCTCTCTTCGGTTCTCTTCACTTCCTTTTCATAGAGCGCGATCAATTCTTCGAGGCTCTTCTTATACTCCTCGGTCGCGCGCTTGAAATCTTCTCTGGTCCTGGCGTACTCGTCCGTCGCTTCGGCCTTTTTGTTTTGAGATTGAGCGGTCTTCTGTTTCTTTCTGTTTTGCGCGAAGAGATTGGTTTGAGTCAAAGGCAGAAGGAGAGAAAGAATCACAAGAAGCCAGGCACGACCTTTCGCGCCATCAAAGATGAATGACGCGCGAAGAGAAGTTAATCGCCTTTTGAATGAAACACTCTTCATCACAACTCAATGCACGGCTGCGCCTGCGCCTTTGCGCGCCTTGACTCTCTTGAAGAAGAAGACGAGCGGAATACAGATCACGCAGAGAAATGCCATGATGCGAAAGTTATCAACGTAGGACATGACCATCGCCTGCCGCGCCGCCGTCCCGTAAATCGTAGCATAAGCCTGCTGCTGTGCTGCGCCCGAATTCATCTGAGTTGCGAGCGCGCCCTGTATCTGCTGCATCCGCTGTTGAAACGCAGGATCATACGGCGTCAAGTGCGAGACCATCGCCGCCTGATGTATCTGCCCGCCGCGCGCGAGCATCGTCGTCATCGCGGCGATGCCGATGCTTCCGCCTGTGTTGCGCATCAGATTATAGACGCCCGAAGCGTTGCCCATCTGTTCGTTACTCAAAGTCCCCATCGCGGTCGTCGTCAATGGCACAAAGACGAACCCCATCGCCAGACCGCTGATGATGCTGGGCCAGACGATGCTCCCCATCGAAATCTGTAGATTGATGTCGCTGAACATGTAGGTCGAGTAGGCCAGGATTATGAAGCCGAAGATAATCAGGTACCGGCTGTCAATTTTGCCTACGAGACGACCGATGATAATCATGGAGATGATTGAACCAATGCCGCGCGGACTGACGGCCATGCCGCTCTGCACCGCCGGATAGCCCATCATCGTCTGCAAAAAGAGCGGCAAGAGCGCAATCGTCCCATAGAGCACAACGCCGATGATAGTCATCACCATCGTCCCGACCGCAAAATTGCGATTAGCTAAAATCCGCAAGTTGACAATCGGCTCCGACGTGCGTAACTCCCAGATGACGAACGCCAGGAGCGCGCCGATACTCAGAACGGTCGTCCAGAAGATGACAGGCGACGAGAACCAATCTTCCTCCTGTCCTTTGTCGAGGACAAGCTGAAGCGCGGCGAGACCTAAAGCCATCAAGCCGAAACCTATGTAATCAATGCGCCCGGGCTTTTGATTCTTGATGTACGGCGGGTCTTCGATAAATGCGTTCGCCATGAAAATGGCGAGCGCGCCGACGGGCACGTTGATGTAAAAAATCCAGCGCCAGGAATAGTTGTCAGTAATCCAACCACCGAGCGTCGGCCCGATGATCGGCGCGACGACAATGCCCATCCCGAAGACGGCCATCGCCGCGCCGCGCTTCTCTGGCGGAAAACTTTCGAGAAGAACAGACTGCGCGATGGGCTGAAGCGCGCCGCCGCCCGCGCCTTGCAGAATGCGCGCGAAGATGAGCATCCCCAAACTCGTCGCCGCTCCGCATAAGGCGGAAGAGAGCGTGAAGATGATGATGCAGACGATCAAAAAACGTTTGCGACCGAAGTAGCGGGCGAGCCAGTTAGTCGCCGGTAAGATGATAGCGTTCGAAACCAGGTAGCTCGTCAGGACCCATGTTGCCTCTTCGGGTGTTGCCGACATACTGCCAGCAATGTGCTGCAATGCAACGTTGGCGACGGAAGTGTCCAGCACCTCCATGAACGTCGCCAGCATGACTGCTGCCGCGATGAGCCAGGGGTTGAAGCTCGGCGTCCACGTCGCCGCAGGCATAGGCTGAATCGCTTCCCGCTTCTTGCCTTGCGCCCCCTGTTTCTGCGTTCCCCGTTTATCTTTGCGCGCCGGAGCCAACGCAGGCTCTCGACCGGCGAGCGCGTCGCTCATTTTACTTTCACCTCTGGCTCGACAGACATTCCCGGCGCAAGCGTGTGTTGCGCGTCCAGTTGATCCGGCTCGAAGACAATCTTGATGGGCACACGCTGCACGACCTTAACGTAGTTGCCCGTCGCGTTCTCCGGCGGGATTAAGCTGAAGCGAGCGCCCGTGCCCATCTGTATGCTGTCAACGTGGCCCTTGAAAGCTTTTCCCGGATAAGCGTCAACGTAAATCTCAACAGGCTGCCCGGGTTTTATCTCGCCGACCTGATTCTCTTTGAAGTTGGCTGTCACCCAGACATCGCCCGGCACAACCGCCAGAAGCGGCTGGCCCACTTGAACGAGCGCACCTTCTTCAACGGCCTTGCGGGTCACACGACCTGATTCCGGCGCGTAAATTTTCGTGTAAGAGAGTTCAAGCTCTGCCTGATCGAGCGCGGACTGCAACTGCTCTATGCTCGCGCCTGCGGTCTCGGCTTGCGCCTGGCTGACCGCGACCTGCTGCGGAGCCGTGTTGGCTTGAGCAAGACGACCAAGGGCTTCGTTAACACCTGCCTGCGCTCCGCTGACTTGAGTTTGAGCGCGCCGTGCATTCTCTGCGGCTGTGGTCTGCGCTGCGCGAGCTTCCGCCACTTGTGCTTCGACGGCAGAGACGCGGCCTCGCGCTGCTTCCAACTGAGCGGTCGCCGTGCGCGCAGTCGCAATCGCCTGGTCAAGTCGCTGGCGCGAAATCTCGTCCTTCGAGAAAAGCTCCTGATACCTTTGGACATCAGCGCCTGCGCGCGTGGCTTCGGCTTCCGCCGCGACGACTTGCGAGCGCGCTTGCTCGACGTTTGCCTGTGCGGTTGCCACGCCTGCGCCCGCCTGCGCGATGCGCGTGCGCTCGGCTGCCGCAGCAGCTCTTTGCGATTCGACGCCTGAGCGCGCCTGCTGCACGGTCGCCGCCGCCTGCTGTGTGTTGGCCCTGGTGTTGGCGCGCGTCAACTCGACGCCCGTTCGCGCTTCTCTTAAACGCGCTTCGCCTGCCTGCAATGCGGCTTTGGCCTGCTCAACGCGCGCTTCGTAATCGCGCGCATCCAGCTCGGCGATGAGATCGCCTTTCTGCACGTCCTGATTCTCTTTGACATAAACCTTCGCCACATAGCCCGAGACCTTCGGACTGACTTGAATGATGTGCCCGTCAATGAAGGCGTCGTCCGTTGATTCATGCGCGCGGGCATAAAGCCAGTAGCGCGTGCCAAAGACTGCGGCAAGGATGAGAATGACAGCCGCCGTGATGAGGAAGACAGGGCGTTTGTAGAGCGGACGCTTGCGCACGACCACTTCCGCGCCGTTGTCTGTAATGACCTCGGTTTCAGCTACCTCTTCTTCATCTTCAACGTCGTGCGCGCCGTGTCCATTAGTCGCTTCAACGACCGGCTGCGGGCCTTGCGCGTCCGGTCGTTCGTCAACCTTTCGTGCCTCGTCAACTTCAGTTTTATCTCTCACGTCCGCCATGCTCTTTACTCCGAATCAATTCTCTTTGTCTCTTTCACAAGAGTCATTGCTTTGTATAAATTTTTGCAAGCCTCACCAGCGAAACGCTTCTGCTCTGCCTATCGCCGCCGCCAGGTTCAAGCGCGCAGCGTTGTATTGAGCAAGCGCAGTGACTTGAGAATCGCGCGCGTTGGCCAGAGCGGTCTGCGCGTTGACGACTTCCAAGTTATCCGCCACGCCCGCGCGGAAACGATCCTGCGACATCTGCAACTCACGCTCGGCCAAACGCACCGTCTCGTCAGCGGCGCGAACCTGCGCGACGGCGGTTCTTAAGGTTGCGAGCGCGAGGCGCACATCTTCTTCGACCTGACCGCGCACGCTGCCCAATTCGAGTTCGGCCTGACGTTCGCGGCTCGTCGCAACTGTCACGCGCCCCTGCGTCAAGCCGCCGTTAAAGATGGGAACGTTCAACTGAATCGCCGCGCGGCGCGTCGGCAAATCCGTATTTGTCGGCGTGATGCCGCTCACGCCGTAGTCGCCGACGAACTCAAGCGACGGCAGATGCTCAGCCTCGACGGCTCTACGCTCAAGACCGTTTAAGCGCAACTGCTCTTCGGCGATGCGCACCTCGCGGCGATTCTGCTCCGCCTGCTCCACGAAATTATTGACGGCGGGCACAGGCTCGTCCGTAAATCTGAGTTCATCTGTGAGCGTCAGAGGGCTTTCAAGCGGCAAGCCCACAACGCGCTGCAAATTCAAACGCGCCTGCTCCGAAGCCGTCTGAGCCTGTGCGAGTCGCAACTGTTCCTGCGCGAGCCGTGTCTGCGCACGCGTCACGTCAACGCCCGTCGCCACGCCCGCGTTGCGTTGGTCCTCTGCGAGCTTGAGAAGCGTCTCGGCCAACTTGACATTCGCCTGCGCCGCGCTGACAGAGCGATCAGCGCGCAAGACTTCGAGGTAAGTCAGCGCGGTAAAGCTGGCGACCTGTTCGCGTGCCAACTCTTCCTGAAGCCCGGCGACGCGGACTCCGGCGCGTCCCACCTGATAATTCCGAATCGCGCTCAGGTTGAAGATGCTCTGCACGAGGCGCGCGCGCGCATCGAAATTGTTGAATGGGCCAATGAAGGTGTTGGTGATGCCTGGGAAAGTTCCGGGCTGAAAGCCGAGAGCGGCGAGGTTCTGTGTGATGTTCGCCTGATAAGCTGTGCCGGAGATATTCGGCAGAAGCCCCGCGCGCGATTCCTCTCTCAAACCTTCCGCCTCGTGGCGTCGCTCGCGCGCCAAAAGCGTCGTCAGGTTATTCTCAATAGCAAGCTGCATCGCTTGCTCAAGGCTGAGCGTCGAGGGCGCGGCTGTGGTTTTGGCTGCGCCGGGAAGTTGCTGTCCGCCTGTAATGCTCGTCTGTCCAGAGCGAGATGGAAACCCGCCGATCTGTCCGCCTTGAGCGGGTGCGCTTGGTTGTGCGCCCTGTTGCCCTCGCCCGCTCGTCGGCCCAGCCTGTGGATTACTGCTCCCGCCGCCGCTTTGTCCCGTCACGTTCGGATTCGGCGAAGTCGTTTGCCCCCCGCTCTGCTGTCCCGTTGGCGCGGGCTGACCTGGCCCACTGCTCTGCTGCGCCTGACCGGTCCTAACACCCAACGCTAAGATGATAATCAATCCAAGATAACGAAAATTCACAACCAAAAGCCCCCGCTCTTTTGACCCTTAAGCCCGCTTGCGGCTCTTCACCGCAGAAGACCTCTCCAAAGCGCGTTGCGTGTGATGCCTGAGCTTCGTCAACAACTCGCTTAATTGAGCCTTCTCCCTGTTGCTTACGCCTTTGAACATCTCGCGCACTCTGGTGTAGTGTGCCGGAAGAATAGATTCAAGAAACTTCTCTCCGACCTTTGTCAATCTGACCAGACGCACACGACGATCTCTCTCATCTTCCGCGCGCTCGACCAATCCTTTCCGCGCCAGATAATCAACCAGCCCGGTGACGTTGGCGCGGCTGACCAGGAGCAGTTCGCCCAGCTCATGCATCGGACACCCCTCGTCCTTCCAACGACTCAAGATCATCAGGACGTTGAAAGCTCCCATTGAAAGGTCGTAAGCATCGAGTTTGCGCGCCAGGTGAGAATGAACGACATCATAGGTGTAGGCCAGATTGACGAGCAGCTCGACCGAAGGCCAGTGAAACTCAGCGTACTTGCCGCTGTGGTGGCGCATTCGATTCAGATAGTGATGCTCGCGGTGATCGCCCCCCGCCTTATTCTTCTCCACAAGCTTTTTCATGTGCCTCAATAATATGCTTAATACCCTGATTGTCAAGTTCTTAACTAATAAAACGAAAGCAACGCCAGCCCAGCTCTCGCTCTTGGCGAGAGCTTCACAGGACATCGGCGCAGAAGGATGAGTTCGCCTGCTTTTTCGGCGATTGTTTTGCCGCATACCTGTACCCCAGATATGTTTCAATTGTTCCACGTTCGTGTTGCTAAGTGTTGTGAAGGTGAGAATCTAAAGGTTTTGGTTGTGGAAGATATTTAATGAATTGATTTGAAATCTCGAATCTCATATCTGAGATTATTTTTTAACCCTCTGTGCCCTCTGTGTCCTCTGTGGTAAAAATCAATTCCCGACATGAAAGAATGAATAGAAACGGCCACGCTCTAGCCTCCCTTGCTTGACAACGCAACTCCTTCGCGGTTAAGTTTCCTTCATCTCGGTGCGGATGTTCTTTCAAATATGTAGAGGAGCGGTCTCCAAGAGTAGCCTGATTCCGAAGAGCGAGGGTTTCTGTGATGGTCAGGTGAAAGGGGAAGATCGCCGAAGCTCGCCCATTTCAAGTCCATCCCTCTAAAAGGACGGCGAGTTGGTTACTGCGGCTAAATCCGCAGGACTGTCATCGAAACGGATTCGGTGGAGAGCTACGACACTTTTCGGTTTGAGCGAGCTTTAGAGGACGCTCAAGCTTAATGCTTTTTTGCAAAGAGGTCGGTCGTGTTCATTCACGATGCGGCCTTTTTGCTTTTTCGAAATTAATGCCGCACACTGTGCTTCTCTAGCTCGCCTTCCACTTCTGTTTCTTCTTTTTCATCGCAAGGTTTTGTAATGAATCGTCAACCGTTAATCATGAAGTTCGGCGGCACGTCCGTCGAAGACGCGCGAGCGTTCGAGCGCGTCTGCCAAATCGTTCAAGCTCGGAAAGATTTTCTTCCCGTCGTGGTTGTCTCCGCCATGAGTAAGGTGACGGATGCTCTCCTTTCGGCCTCGCAAAAGGCAGCCGCAGGAGATTGGGAAGAGGGATTGCGCTCGCTCGAAACACACTTTCAAAGACATTTGACGGTCGCCGAGGAGTTATTGAGCGCAAGTGAGCGCGCACAGTTTCAATCTTTAATCGAGACCACGCGCCCAAATGCCGCGATTCTTTTGGGCGCAGTCGCCAAACAGCAACAGCCTTTCGCGCTCCTGCAAGACGCTCTGCTCTCGATGGGCGAGCTTCTCTCCTCGAATCTTCTCGCCGCCACGTTGCGCGCGAAAGAGTTGCCCGCGCGCTTTGTTGATGCCAGACGCTGCATCATCACGGATGAAGCATACGGGCGCGCGACGCCTTTGATGGAGAAGACCGAAGAGAAGACGCGCGAGAACGTTCTGCCTCTGCTCGAAGCCTCAGAGCTTCCGGTCATGGGCGGCTTCATCGCCTCGACCAACGACGGCGCGACGACCACGCTCGGTCGCGGCGGCTCGGACTTCACAGCCGCAATCATCGGCGCGTGTCTCGAAGCTCAAGAAATACAGATTTGGACCGATGTGCCCGGAGTGATGACCGCAGACCCGCGCGTCGTTAAGGCCGCGCGCACAATCCCGCGACTCTCCTTTGACGAAGCGGCAGAGCTGGCCTTCTTCGGCGCGAAAGTCCTGCACCCGAAAACGATTCTTCCGGCGGTCGAGCGCAACATCGCCGTGCGCATCTGCGATTCGCGCGCGCCGGAAGCGGCGGGCACAATCGTCTATCACGATGCAGAGATGACGCCGCGCACAGTCAAGGCCATCGCGCACAAAACGGGCGTTCATATCCTGAGCGTCACGCAGCCTCGGATGCTTGGCGCTTACGGTTTTTTGCGCGCCATCTTCGAGGTCTTCGAGCGTCACCAGACAATCGTTGATGTCGTCACCACATCTGAGGTCAGCGTTTCGCTCTCGCTCGACGACACGAGCGCGCTCGACGCGATAGTCAAAGACCTGGAACAGAATGTAGGCCAGGTGAAAGTTGAAAAGGCGCGCGCCATCATCTGCGTCGTCGGCGAAGGCTTGCGCAACACCTCCGGCATCGCCGGGCTTCTTTTCAACACGATCAGAGACATCAACGTCTTGCTCATCTCGCAGGGCGCATCGAGCATCAACCTGACTTTCGTCATCGAAGAAGCGCACGCGCCCGAAGCGGTCAGGCTGCTTCACGGAGCATTCTTCGAGCAAGCGGAAGAGCTGTCGTCGAGGGCTGGAGGAGGCGGCCATTGAATCTCTTATGAACCTCTTCGAGCTAACGCGAAAACTGATAGACATCCCTTCCGTTTCAGGCGAAGAGGATGCGGTCGGTCGTTTTCTCTTCGATTATCTTCATGAGTATGGCTTCGATGTCGAGCGCCAGGAGATTTCCCCGGGGCGCGCCAACATCATTGCGACGAACGGTGAGCGCGCGCCCCGTCTCATGCTCTCGACGCACATGGACACGGTGCCGCCGCACATTGCTTCGAGCGAAGACAGAGAGTTCATCTACGGGCGCGGCGCGTGTGATGCGAAAGGCATCATCGCGGCTGAGATCGAAGCGGCGCGCCGCCTGATAGAAGAAGGCCACGCGGACATCGGCCTGCTCTTTACGGTTGATGAGGAACAGGCGAGCCTCGGCGCACGAGCTTTGAACTCGCACAGGCTCGCGCGCTCCTGCAAATTTCTGATTAACGGCGAGCCGACCGACAACAAATTGGCTACGGGGTCGAAAGGCTCTCTGCGCGTGCGCATCCACACAAAGGGGCGCGCGGCGCATTCCGCCTATCCAGAGCAAGGCGAATCGGCTATTGAAAAGTTGTTGGATGTTCTGGCGAGCTTGCGCGCGTGGTCCTGGCCTGCGAATGATTTCTTCGGAGAGACGACCTGCAACATAGGCGTCATCGCTGGCGGCACGCGCACGAATGTGATTCCGGCTGAAGCGCACGCCGATCTGCATTTTCGTCTCGCCACACATTCGAGCGTTGTGCAGGAGTTGATTGAAAAAGTTGCACGAGGGCGCGCCGTTGTCGAATATCTCTCTGCCTCAGAGCCTGTCAGGATGCTCTCGGTCGAAGGCTTCGAGCAGTCAGTCGTGCGCTTCACGACCGACATCACTTATTTGTCGAACTGGGGAGAGCCGCTCCTGCTCGGACCCGGCTCAATCTTCGTCGCGCACACAGAGCACGAGCGCGTCTCGAAATGTGAGTTGGAAGAATCAGTAGAGCTTTACATACGGCTCGCAAGCGCGCTTCTTGCCGAAGATAACAGTTCGACTAATCAAGAGACGATGCGCGCCGAAGCTGTGAGAAAGGCATTGGGATGAAACTAGCTCTGATTGGATATGGCGCGATGGGCAAGCTGGTCGAAGCTCTCGCCAAAGCGGAAGGCCACGAAGTATCGCGCGCCTTCACTTCGCGCGACGCCTCGCGCGGCGTTGAAGCCCTGGCAGAAGAATTACACGGGCACGATGCCGCGATAGATTTTTCCGTCGCCGATGCTGTTCGCACGAATGTCGCAGCGTGTCTGCGCGCTCGCGTGCCGCTCGTCGAAGGAACGACGGGTTGGAATAAGGAGCTTGAGGACGTGCGCCGCATCGTCAACGAAGAAGACGGCGCGCTTCTTTACGGCGCGAACTTTTCCATCGGTGTGAACCTTTTTTTTCGCGTCGTCGCGCACGCCGCAGAACTTTTCGGCGCGGTTGGCAGCTACGAGCCTTTCATTGAAGAGGCGCACCACTCGCGCAAGCGTGATGCGCCTTCAGGCACAGCGTTGAAGCTCCGCGACATCGTGGGCCAGCACTCGAAAGGCGACATCTCTGTCGCCTCGACTCGCGCCGGGCAGATCGCTGGCACGCACCGTGTCGGCTTTGATTCCCTCGCCGACCAGGTCTTGCTCACGCACACGGCGCTCTCGCGCGAGGGCTTCGCCGCAGGAGCTTTGCTTGCCGCGCGCTGGATTGCGGGCAAGCGGGGAGTTTATGAGTTTACAGAAGCGATTGATGAAATTCTTAAAGAGAGGAAAAGATAAGCCATGACCATTGACACAAGTTGGCTGCGAGGTTGCGCGACCGCGCTCGTGACGCCTTTCAAAGCGGACGGCGCGATTGACGAAGCGGCCTTGCGCGCTTTTCTGGAATATCAGATTGAAGGCGGCGTCAAATTGCTCGTCCCCTGTGGGACAACAGGCGAAAGCGTGACGATGACCGAAGAGGAAGATCAGCGTGTTATCAGCATCGCCGTCGAAGCGGCTCAGGGGAGGGCACGCGTTATTGCCGGAACGGGCAGCAACTCGACTGCTTCGACCGTAGAGTATTCAAAAAAGGCGCGCGAGCTTGGCGCGGACGCTGTGCTCGTGGTTGCGCCTTACTACAACAAGCCGACGCAGGCCGGACTCGACGCGCACTTTCGCGCCGTCGCCGCAGCCGTCCCAGACATTCCGGTCGTCGTCTACAACGTTCCGGGCAGGACCAGCACGAACATCGCGGCGCAAACCGTTCTCAAGCTCGCGCGCGAAGTCGAAAACATCGCCGCCGTCAAAGAAGCATCAGGCAATCTCTCGCAGATCATGGAAATTTTGCGAGGCCGTCCTGAAGGTTTCCACGTTCTTTCGGGCGACGACTCAATCACGCTTCCGATGATTGCGCTCGGCGGGGACGGACTCATCTCCGTTGCTTCAAACGAAGCGCCCACACTCATGTCAGAGATGGTTGATGCGGCACTCAACGGCGAATGGGAGCACGCGCGCAAGCTTCATTATCGTCTGCTGCCTTTGATGGAAGTGAACTTCATAGAGACGAGTCCCGGCCCAGTCAAAGCTGCGCTCGCGCTGATGGGAATGATCGAAGAGAATTTCCGTCTGCCGCTCGTGCCCGTCTCTGAGGAAACGCGCCAACGCGTCCGCACAGTAATCGGAGAATTAGGCTTGCTTCGGGAGACGACACATGCAACTGCGTGAGCAGATAGAAGCGCTCGTCGCCGAAAATAAAAAGGAGTTTGCAGACGATGACCGCGCGACGTTCGAGGCTTTTAAGTCCGCACTGAATCGTGGGCTTGTTCGCGCTGCCGAGCGCGATGCGGAAGGCACTTGGCGCGTCAACTCCTGGGTCAAGCGTGGCATCCTGCTTGGCTTTCGCATGGGAACCTTAGTTGAGATGTCCGCGTCGCCCTCTCTTCGTTTCTTCGACAAAGACACCTATCCTGTGCGGACGACTAGCGTCTCTGAAAACATACGTATCGTGCCTGGCGGATCATCCGTGCGCGATGGCGCGTACCTCGCTCCGGGCGTGGTCTGCATGCCGCCGATGTACGTCAACGCTGGCGCATACGTTGACGAAGGGACGATGATTGACAGCCACGCGCTCGTCGGCTCTTGCGCGCAGGTGGGCCAGCGCGTGCATCTTTCGGCTGCGGCGCAAATCGGTGGCGTGCTCGAACCCGTCGGCGCAGTTCCCGTCATCATCGAAGACGATGTATTGGTCGGCGGCAACTGCGGCGTCTATGAGGGCACGATTGTCAGAGAGCGAGCGATCCTCGCGCCGGGTACAATCCTGACGGGCGCAACTCCCGTCTATGACACGGTGCGCGGTGAAGTTTATCGTCGGAGTGAAGGAAAGCCTCTGGAGATTCCTGCGGGCGCGGTCGTTGTTCCGGGCGCGCGCGCGGTTGAAAATAAGCGCGGGCGCGCGTGGGGGCTTTCGCTTTACACGCCTGTGATAGTCAAGTACCGCGATGAGAAGACAGACCGCTCCGCGCAGTTGGAGGATATTTTGCGTTGAGCGATTTTCTTCCAGCGGGGCGCTTGCGCGGAATCGAGAAGAGCATGATCCGGCAGGTCTTCGACCGCGCCAGGCCCAACAGCATTAATCTGGGATTGGGCGAGCCTGATTTGCCGACGCCTGATTGCATACGCGAAGCGGCGGTGCGCGTCATCCGCGAAGAGCAGAACGGCTACACAATTCACGCCGGACTCAGAAATTTACGCGAGCTTGTCGCAACTGACTATTCGCATCTTCGCTTAACGCCGGAACAGGTCATCATTACGGCTGGCTCGCAGGAGGCTCTCTATCTCGCGCTCTTGACAATTGTCGAAGAAGGCGACGAGGTTTTAATTCCAGACCCAGGTTTCGTCGCCTATCCGACAATCGTGCGGATGGCCGGAGGCGTTCCCGTTCGCTATCGCCTGCCCGCCGCAAACAATTTTGCTTTCGATGTGGAGGACTTTCGCCGTCGCCTGAACGAGCGCACGAAAGTTGTCGTTTGCATCAGCCCCTCGAACCCGACGGGACGCGTGCTCGCGAAAGAAGAGTTGGCAGAGATGGCCGCAGCGCTCGAAGGCACGAACGTGCTCGCGATCAGCGACGAGATTTACCGCGACCTTTATTTTACTGAGACGCGCCCCGCTTCGATTTCCGAATACTACGCGCAGACCATCTGCATTGGCGGGTTGTCGAAGTCAATGAGCATGACGGGCTGGCGTCTGGGTTGGATGTGCGGCGTTGCGGAAGTTATCAGAAGCGCGCTCATTCTTCACGGCTATGTGACTACCTGCGCCTCGACCATCTCGCAGAAGGCTGCGCTCGCAGCCTGGACTGAAGAGGGTGAAGAGGCGCGGCACAATGCGCGAAAGATTTTTCTTGAGCGGCGAGATTATTTGATCGCGCAACTCGAAGCAGAGTTGAAGCTGCACGCCGTCATACCCGACGGAGCTTTCTACACGATGGTCAAGATTGATGCGTTCGGCAATTCAATGCAGGTGGCCGAAGCTCTTTTGGAGCGCGGAGTCATCACAGTTCCGGGCGCAGCTTTCGGTGAAGAAGGCGAAGGCTATTTGCGCGTCAGTTTCTGTGCAGACAAGAATGTTCTCGCTGAAGGCGTGCGAAGAATCGGAGAAGCATTAAAAAGTTTGTAGGGGCAGGGCTTGTCCCTACCCGTCGTAATTTATAAGATCGCGGGCAGGGACTGAGCCTTTGCCCCTACAGTGTTGGAGACGAACGTTATGAATAAGAAATATCGCGTTGGCATTCTCGGAGCGACGGGCACGGTGGGCCAGCGTTTCTTACAACTACTCGAAGGACATCCGCAATTTGAAGTCACTGCACTTGCCGCGTCTGACCGCTCGAAGGGAAAGACTTATGCGCAATCTTGCGCGTGGCGATTACAGGGCGAGATGCCTGCTGCGGCACGTGACATCGTTGTCGAAGCGCCGCGCCCGCCACTCGATTGCGACATCATCTTCTCAAGTTTGCCTGGCGACATCGCGCGCGAGGCGGAAGGCAGTTTCGCGGATGCGGGTTATCCTGTTATCAGCAACTCGTCGGCTTACAGGATGGACGAAGACGTGCCGCTGCTAATTCCCGAAGTCAATCACGAGCATCTCGCGCTGCTTGATAAACAGCGCACTCTTCATCCCGAGCGCAAAGGCTTCATCGTCACCAATCCTAACTGCTCGACCATCATGCTTGTGCTCGCGCTCGCTCCCTTGCACGCACGGTTCGGCATCGAAGCGGTCGTGGCGACCACTATGCAGGCGCTTTCGGGCGCAGGGTATCCGGGTGTCGCATCAATGGACATTATAGACAACGTGCTGCCCTACATCTCGAACGAAGAGGAGAAGATTGAGAGCGAGACGCGCAGAATTCTTGGCAGCTTCAAAGGTGAGGGCGTGGAGTACGCGCCGTTCCCTGTGAGCGCGCAAGTCAACCGCGTCAACGTCTCGGACGGCCACATGGCTGCCGTGCGCGTCAAGCTTAGTAGGAAAGCTAATGTTGATGAAGTGCGGGACGCGCTCGCCTCTTTCACATCATTGCCACAGGAGTTGAAACTGCATTCCGCGCCCTCGCGGCCAATCATCGTCCGCCCGGAGATTGACCGCCCGCAGCCTCGTTTGGACCGCGATGCAGGTCTTGGCATGAGCGTCACCGTCGGGCGCATCATGCGTGACACGGTGCTGGACCATCGCTTCGTAGCCCTCAGCCACAACACTATTAGAGGCGCGGCGGGCGCGGCCATCCTCAATGCGGAACTGCTCATTGCAACTAATCGGCTCAGCGTTAAAAGCTGATTTCTCCTTTCTCTGACTATGTGCGGTTACGTGCCGACGTGCCAATATTCCAGGTGATATTGACACGTCGGCTATTTACAACCTCGCAGAAGTAATTAAAATAACCAAGCTCAAGTTCAGTTCATCTCTTATCTATATCGCAAACCGAAAATGAAAGCTCTTGTGGTTGATGACAATGAAGTGATTCGCGGCAACGTCTCGGAGGTGCTGCGCGAGGACGGGTGGGTCGTCAGCGAAGCCGACTCTGCCGAGCAGGCTTTCGAGATGATCGAGCACGACCAATGGTCGCTCGTCTTCTGCGACGTGAAGCTGAGCGATGGCAGCGATGGTGGTGACGGCTATGCAGTTCTTCGTCGCTTCACAGAAGAGCAGCCCGAAGCGCAGATCGTTTTGATGACGGGACACGGCTCTGCCGTCGGCGCGCTCGACGCCGTCTCTTTGGGCGCGTACGACTACCTGATGAAGCCCTTCGACGTGGACGATGTGCTGCGCATCTCGCAAGCAGTTCGCAAAGGATTTGAGAAGCGCATCCGTCCAGGCACGACGGGCGAGTTGTTGCCGCCTTCTCCCGTTTACACTTCAGACCTCAATCTGGTCGGCATCAGCGCAGCCTTCGTCACAGTGATGAAGCTTGTTGGCAGAGTCGCCGCCACGAATCTTCCGGTCTTAATCACTGGCGAGAGCGGCACGGGCAAAGAGGTCGTCGCGCGCGCCATTCATCATCGCAGCCCACGCGCGGCGAATCCGTTTGTCGCCGTCAACTGCGGGGCGATTCCTGCGGAGCTGATCGAATCAGAACTCTTCGGCCACGTGCGCGGAGCATTCACAGGCGCAGAGCGCGACCGGCGCGGGCTGTGGCAGGAGGCGGACGGCGGCACAGTCTTTCTGGATGAGATAACGGAGACGACTCCAGCCTTTCAGGTGAAACTCCTGCGCGCGCTTCAAGAAGGAGAGATTCGGCGCGTCGGCTCGAATCAGACGCAGAGAGTTGATGTCAGAGTCATCGCCGCGACCAATCGTGATGCAGAACAGGAGATGCGCGGCGGGCGATTTCGTCAGGACTTGCTTTACAGGTTGAACGCTGTGACGCTGCACCTTCCGCCTCTGCGAGAGCGGCGCGAAGACATCCTTCCACTCGCCAGATATTTCGCGGAGCGCATGACGCGGCCTGACTCATCTTGCGTCAGCTTTTCGCGCGACGCTATCCAATTGCTTGAGCGTTACGACTGGCCTGGCAACATACGCGAGTTGGAGAACGCCATCGTGCGCGCCGCAGCCCTCTGCGATCAATCAATCCGCCCGGAGGATTTGCCTGAGCGCGTCCGCAATTTTTCTGAAGCGCCCGCGCCTGAGCATGCTCCTCAAGCGCAACAGTCCGACGGCAAGCCCGAAGACGAAGAGGAAGTCCTGCTCTCGCTCGCAGAGGTCGAGAGCCGCCACATCTTTCGTGTCCTCGCGCACACAGGCGGCAACAAACAGGCCGCCGCCCGCGTGTTAGGAATTGACCGCACGACGCTGCAACGCAAGCTTGAAAAATACCATGTGGAAAAAGGCGAGAGCGAAACAGTCGTGGGTAAAGAGCGACTGAGTTAAGGATATTAAAGACAGACGTGGACGTATCTGACGAGGCGCACCCACTCTTCGTCTTTCATCTCTGAGATGCGCAATCCGATCTGGTAGCTGGTCGTGTTCTCTCCTAAAAACCAGTCGCACCACTTGAGCGTGGCGTGCATCCGCACAGGACCGGCGGGAAGTTCCAATGTTACATCGAGTATGCAGCCGAGGACGTTGAGATAGCGGCTTCCGATACGGTTTGAAGGGACGCTGACGGCTAATCCTGTTTCGCTCAAGTTGCGCGTCTCACCTCTTATTTCTTCTGTTGAAGACGCGTTGCCTTCGGCTTTGAGCCAGGGCGAGCTTAATCTCAAGGAGACACCCAGCTTCGCTTTGCAACGCGGAGACTGGCGTTCGACTGTAAAGGATTCGTCAACATCCTGCTTATGCCGCGACGGTTGCATTAACGCCCTCAACATTTCTCTCCCGGCGTCGGAAGACCTCCTGTGCGATTTCAATGATGTGCGAGGTGTCAAAAGGTTTCGTGACGACCCAATCAACCTGTGCGGCTTTGCGCTCGTGCGAGCCGACGGCCTCGCCCCAGCCCGTAATGACCGCCAAAGGAATGTCCTTGTTCTTCTCGCGGACTGCGCGCGCCAGTTCCCAGCCGCTCATCTCAGGCATGCCAACGTCCATGAAGATCGCGTCGAAAGGCTCGCTCTCAAAGAGAGAAAGCGCCTCGCGCCCGCCTTCGGCAAGGACGACATCGCAACCCTCTTTCTTCAGGATGTCGCGCAAGAGTTCGCGTATGTGCTCTTCGTCATCAACGACTAGGAATCTCGTCTGAGACAGTTGATTGCGCACTGAGCGCGTCACTACGGGCAGCTCACCTGTTGGGCCAGGCTTGACCGCGCACCTGGCGATGGGCAGCTTGATGCGAAAGCTTGTGCCGCGCCCGACTTCAGACTCGACCTCGACGATGCCTTCGTGTCGGCGGATGATGCCGTAACCGACCGCGAGGCCGAGACCCATGCCTGTCTTTCCCTTCGTCGTAAAGAAAGGGTCGAAGATACGCAGGCGAACTTCCTCGCTCATGCCGACGCCTGTGTCGCTGACTGAGATTTCAACTTGGTCGCCGAACTCTTGCGCCGAAAGCGTCAACGTTCCACCCTGCGGCATCGCGTCCACAGCGTTGAAGACCATGTTGACGAGAACTTCGCGCAACTCGGATTCATCGCCCATAATCAGCGCGTTCGAGCGTAGTTGCAGATTGAGATTGATGTGTATGTTCGCGGCTTCAGCGCGGTCTTTCCAGCGCGGGCGCGTCATCTCTCCGACATCAAGTAGAAGCTGGCTCATGTCAACGGGACGAAAATCATGGTCGCGTCGTTGGCGCGCAAAGTCCTGTATGCGCTTGATGGTCTTCGCGCCGTCTTTAGCCGTCTTGATGATGATCTTCAGCCCGCTCTCAATCTTCACATAGTCTTTTGTGCCGAGCAGCAGTTGCGCGCGCCCCAGAATTCCCGCGAGCGTGTTGTTGAAATCATGCGCGACACCCGATGCGAGTTCGCCGAGCGCGGACATCTTTTCGATCTGCGAGAATTGCTCGCGGATGCGCTCTTGCTCGGCTATGTAGTGGTTCAATTCTTCGACGTGACGCTCGGCCTGCTCGGCCTGAGCCGCCGCCGCCTCGGCGCGTCCCGCCGCCGCCGCTTCAGCTTTCGCCGCCGCCGCCACGACCTCTATGTTTCTGAGATAGGTGCGATAGGTGAAATAGACGGAGATGATGATCGGGACAGTGGCGATCACTGCATAGAAGCCGACCGACTCGACCAGCTTGGCGATGATGCCTGCGGCTGACGCGCCCGCAAAATATGTGACGGATGTCCAGAGGTAATATTTCGTCCAGGTGTGCCAGACAGGCTGGTCCGTCTTGCAGGCCGCGAGAATGGCAACTAACCCTGAGTTGGCGATGTACTGCACGAGCGCCATCACACAGAGCGCGCTGATGAAGTTGGCAGAGTAGTCGTGATGCGGTAGCTCGACGAAAGAGCCGAAGATGGAGCGGAGCACGGAGACCGTCAGAAAAGTCGTCGTCGCCATGACCGCCGAATTGAACATGATCGTCATGGCCTTCTTGCTGAAGCGCAAAGATGAGCAGAAGGCTTCTGCCGCCGCGAGCAGTATCGCAGCCTCGCCGCCGTAGAGCAGCATCGTCAGAAAGATGAGCGTGTCTGAAACGGAGATATGCGAGCTGAGACGCGGAATCTGAATCGAGAGGCGCGAACCTAAGAGGAGCGTGATGAGCGCAAGGAGAAGAAAACGTAAATCAAGGTTAGTCGGCGTCAAATGAGCGGCGGCATACAGGGAGGCTGCCGCGCCCGTCGTGATAATCAACCACATGTAGGGAATCGTGAACCGCTGTCTGCTCTTAATCATCGCGCTCATAGTCATCTCGGCACTCATCGTTGCTTTGACCTCCCCCATTTTCTCAAATCGTTTAATCCTTCGGCTCTCTCTCTAATTGCCCGTCGCGCATTTCCCTTCCAAAAAAATCGTGTCGTAACGGCTCCGCAGCTTGTAACCCAGTCGCTCAAAAAAGACGCGCGCTCTTTGGCTCCGCTCGTTGACCAAAATGCAGAGAGCGTCTGTCCGCTGCAAGAGATTTTGCGCGAGTTGCGATAGACAACGCGCGCCGTAACCGCATCCGCGCTCATGGGGGTTGACGTAGATGCCTTCGAGATAGATTGCTTCGGGCGTGTCGGAGATAACGTCCGCTTTGAACATCAGCCGCCCCGTTTCGGTCCAGACCCAGACGCGCCCCTGCTCTATCCGACGAGCGCAACGCTCGCTGAAACCCGCGAGATCAACTTCGAGCGGATTAATGCCGCTCTCGTCAAACGCCATCTTTCCCTGCACGAGCATCACTTCCTGTAGGTCTGCGAGAGTGGCAAGCCGCAACTCCGGCACAGGCTCAAGCGCCTCGACAGGCCAACGTTGCTCAAAGAGCAGTTCACTACAGACGCGGCGCGGCTCTTGTCCAACCCGCGCGTAATACCGCCAGAAACGCTCGGCCTTCTCCTCCTCGCCCATAATCATGTGCGCTTCTGGATGAGTTTGCGCCAGACGAGCGAAGGCCGCGAGCGCCGCTTCGTTACGGGTCTCAACGAGCGTCGCGTGTCCAAGCAAAGCGACGCCTTCGAGTTCCCCTTCGTCATTGCGACAGGCATAAAACTGGCCGCGATTGAAATGACTCTCAAGGCCGTTGTCGCGGATGTGCCCGGCCATGACAACCGTATGCAGTGGGCGTTCGGCCAGAAAAGTCAGGACCTCCGCCCCTTGTTCGTTTGTGAGAGGATGCACTGACAAAGAGCTTGCCTTGGTCGTTAGCGTAACAGTCTCGGCAAGCTTTTCTAAGACTGCGGGAGTGTTTGTATTTAAACTCATCAACGAGTCCTCAATGTCTGAATGGTTAAGACGCGAGGGGCCACTTGCGCGTTAAAACATTTCAGTTGCCCAGATAATCAATGCCGGTATCTTCGACGACCGGCATCGTCGCCGTGCCGTCGCCGTTGGTCGCGGCGGACATGGCTTGCATCGAAGCGTCCGCGCGCGCCGTGCTATCGCCGATCAGAACGCCGTCGCCGATAAGGACGCCATCTCCAATCAAGACGCCGTCGCCGATCAGCACGCCGTCGCCAATCAGGACGCCCGAACTCATAAAGAGCGTGCCGTCACCAATGAGCACGCCGTTGCTCGTCAGGATGCTGTCACCGATCAGGACTCCGGTCGAGAGCTTGGTCGAGTCTCCTATCAAAACTCCATTGGAGACGCGCGCCCCGTCGCCGATCAGCACTCCCATCTTGTAGATGCCCTGATATTTTGTGATGAGATCAGTTCCGGAGGCGAACGTGTAGTTAAGGATGATGCCTTGCGACCAGTTGAAGGTTTGTCCCGCGATGGTCGTTTGCGGCACGGGCATGACGAGCGTCGTCAAAAGCGGCGAGCCGACAGTTGTCGTCGCAGAGAGATCGGTTCGCACAAGCTTGCCCAGGCGAATTGCGCCTTCGATATTGAGTTCGCCTGCGCCCTGCTCGAACATGTTGTAGCCCGCCAGGGGCTGCGCCGTGTACATCAAAATCATCTTGACCATGTTCGGCGTCAAGCTTGGGTTTGCTTGCAGCAACAATGCAGCCGCGCCCGCAGCGACGGGCGTCGCCATCGAAGTCCCGTTCATGTACATCATCTTGCGGTTATCAACGGGACTGACGCCAGCATCCAGCTCCGGGTGTTGTGTAACGATGAAGTTATTATCCGCTTCGGCATAGATCAGCTTATTGCCAGGCGCGACGATGTCTGGCTTGACTAGATTGTCGTAATGTTTCAGGCCGAGCAGATCGGTTGTGTATCCGCGCGTCGGTCCACGCGAACTGTAGCTGGCGACTCCATCATCACCTCGCGCGTCCGTTCCGAAACTGTTGGCCGCGCCGACCGTGATCGCCGAAGGCTCGTCGCCGGGCGAGTGAATCGAGCCGTAAACTTTCTGACCTGTGCTCGACCTGCCATTGTTTCCGGCAGCAGCG
>Ga0182001_10000036_pt1 | contig 31984 bp, 22 predicted proteins | sample BulsoiFelSFmetaG_FD_120485 | JGI IMG/M metagenome (GOLD analysis project Ga0182001, IMG submission 120485) | Bulk soil microbial communities from Mexico - San Felipe (SF) metaG | ecosystem: Environmental > Terrestrial > Soil > Agricultural land | place: Mexico: San Luis Potosi | collected... | reverse complement strand
CCTGCCCAAGAGCCATGCTAAACGACGCTGCGACGATCAATGCTGTGATGAATAACTTACGCATTTCTTTACAGGTTCTCCTAAATTTGAATTTTAATGAGGCATTTACGGGGGCTGAATCAGACTGTTTTCTGATGTCAATGGACGCGCAACGGTTGTACGCCACGCACTTTCGATTATACACAGGTCTTAAAAAATTTGGGAAGAGTTAAATTTTAGAGGCCACAGGGGCACAGAGACACAGAGAAGAAGAATTTGAAATTAAGAGAATTTGAAATCTCAAATCTGCTCTCTGAAATCTTATCTCCTAAAGCTTTCTCTGTGTCTCTGTGCCTCTGTGGCTACGCTTTCTCAAGGAGAAAATAATGAAAAGAGTTCTCATCCCGCTCATCATCATCATCGCGCTCTGGCAAGTTTCAGCGGTGGCGCAACAGCGTGCGGCCAAGGCGGTCGTCCTGATTCATGCCGGAAGATTGATTGATACGAGAGGCGGGCGCGTCGTCGAAAATCAGGGCATCCTCGTCGAAGGCGAGCGCATCACGGCTGTTGGCTCATGGAATGAAGTGCGCGGGCGTGCTCCCGCATCGGCGCGCTTGATTGATCTCTCGAACGAGACGGTGCTTCCGGGTCTCTCCGATTGCCACACGCACATACTCTTGCAGGGCGACGTGACGGCGGCAGATTACGACGAGCAGTTATTGAAAGAATCCATTCCTTACCGCACCATTCGTGCGACCGTCGCAGCGCGCTCTGCTTTGATGAACGGGTTCACGGCCTTGCGTGACCTTGAAACAGAGGGCGCGATGTACGCTGACGTTGATGTCAAGACGGCGATCAACAGGGGCATCATTCCAGGTCCGCGCATGTTCGTTTCGACGCGCGCATTTTCGACGACGGGCACGTATGCCCTGCTCGGCTATTCCTGGGAGTTGAAAGTACCCGAAGGCGTGCAGATAGTTGACGGCGTGGACAACATCCGCCGTGCTGTGCGCGAGCAGGTCAAGTACGGCGCGGACTGGATCAAGTTTTATGCAGACCGTCGCTACTACATGAAAGACGGCGCGCTCCACAGTTGGGTCAACTTCACAGACGAGGAGGCGAAGGCGCTGGTTGACGAGGCGCATCGTCTGGGCCACAGGGTCGCGGCGCACGCGATGGGAATGGAAGGCATTGACGCGGCGCTCAAGGCCGGAGTTGATTCAGTTGAGCATGGTTATGGATTGAATGAAGAGCTGCTTGATCGCATGCTCAGGCAGGGCACGTACTGGTGTCCGACGATTTACACGGGCGTCTATGTCGCCGAAGGGCGCGCCGCCGACGGGCGTCCGATCTATCTTGAGATGCGCGACCTCGAAGCAAAAATTTTTGGTGTGGCCGTCCGCAAAGGAGTCAAGATCGCCTTCGGCACGGACGCAGGCGCTTTCCCCTGGACAGAGAACGCGGCCAAAGAGTTCAACTACATGGTGCGCTACGGCATGACGCCGATGCAGGCCATTCAATCAGCCACGATTGTCGCTGCGGATTTGCTTGAGAGACCCGACGACATGGGCGCGATTGAGGCTGGCAAGTACGCTGACATCGTCGCGGTCGCGGGCGACCCTCTGAAGGACATCACGAGACTTGAGCACTTGAACTTCGTGATGAAAGGCGGCGAGGTCGTGCGGAGCGAGTTGGGGAGATAGAGCATTGTCGTGCGCTTGAAAAGTTTCTTGCGCGATACTTTGGCCATAGTTTAATGCTAAAGCTTAAGGAGCCAGTATGCGAAAGATTCGATTGCTTCTCCCTTGTTTATTTATGATATTGCTGTCGGCGAGCTTTTCATCTGCGCAAACACTGCCGTTTGATGAATACGGTGATGTTGACTGTGAAGATGAAATGGCTCGCCTTGACAACTTCGCCGTTAAGTTGCGAGATACTCCGAATGATGTCGGATACGCTATAGTTTATGGCGGACAAGACGGAAGACGTGGTGAGGCGTTGGCGCGAGCGGCGCGCATCAAAGACTACTTGATTAAAAGTCGCGGCTTAGAGTCAAATCGTGTGATGACGATAGACGGCGGCTACAGGGAAAAGTTGACTGTGGATTTATGGATAGTACCGAGTGGGGAGAGCGGGCCGAAAGCAGAACCCACTATCCAACTGAAAGATATTAGGTTCAAAAGAGGTAAGATAAAGAGGTCGGCATATCGCCGATGCCAAATCTGATTCTTACATTAAAGAAAATTGTCTTGAGCACGAATGAAGTTTACGCGGACGACGTTCGCTCTGAAAGAAGTTCGGGCAGGCGGATAATCATTATCTCGCTCGCCATCTTACTCGCTGTCTGCGTGCTCGGCGCGGCTGGCTATTTCATCGCAAAGCAGAGGGCGGGGCGCGTTATTAACGCGAGCGCGCAAGGCACATCTCCAGCAGCGAATGAATCGAAGACAGCCGAAACGGTTGCGGCGAATTCGTGGAAGATTACGGGCGCGCTCTCGGAGACTTGCACCTGCTCTGTGCCTTGCTCCTGCAACTTCGGCGAGGGGCCGTCGCCACATTCTTACTGCTATCCTTTCTACTCCTTCGACATTCGCAAAGGTAACTATGGCGATGTCACGCTCGACGGCCTGCACTTCGGCGCGGCGGATTTGAGAAGCGGGCGACACATCTTCATAGACGAGCGCGCGGACGCTCGCCAACGTGAAGTCCTGCAACGCATCGCCGCGCGCGTCATCGAACATGCCTCAGTAGAAGACACTGAAAAGGTTGCGAAAGATATTGCAAAAAATGTCCGCTACGCTGCTATTGAGCAGAGCTACGATGATCGCAGGAATCATTTGAAGGTTGCAGGCATCGGCGAGTTCGACGCTTTCTACATCATGGGCATGGACAAGAATGCGCCCCTAACAGTTCGCAACAACACGACCTGGCGTGTCAAAGAGACGATCAAGGCGAAGACCAACTTTTACAAGATCAAGCTCGGGCGCGATGTGATTGACACGAAGGACACGAACAGCAACCAGGCCGAGTTTGAATATACGGACGCGACAGATTTCGGTGGTCCTGTTGAGTGGAATTGCGGCGCGGAGGCCAATCACGCGGCGGGCGCAGGCGGCGAATCGGCTTGTCATAAATAGTCATGCGAGCTTGCTGCGAAAAGCGACCGCGCTGAGCTTATCATCACAGCGAGCGTTTATCGAAGGAGGTTAGACAGATGAGTTTAATTGATCTATTGATACTGCTTCTCATCGCTGGAGTTTGTGGTTCTTTGGGGCAGGCCATCAGCGGCTTTTCGCGCGGCGGCTGTCTGGTCTCAATCGCGCTCGGCTTCATCGGCGCGCTCATCGGGATGTGGCTCGCGCGCCAATTTCAATTGACAGAGCCATTGCCCATTAACGTCGGCGGCAAAACATTTCCGGTCGTCTGGTCAATCGTCGGCGCGACCATCTTCGTCGCCATCATCGGCTTGATCTCCAGAAGAAGAGTGTGACGAACAGTGGTCAGTAGTCAGTGGTCAGTTAATTAAGGGTTGATGAGATAAACGCTGAACCGATAACTCTCACCTCATAGAGCTAAAACTAACTGACCACTGACCACTGACTACTGACCACTATCTTTCTGGACTCTCGCTGCGCCCTTCGGTTACACTCACCGAAACATTAAATCTGCTCCCCCTGGTTTTTGATTTCAGAGTGCCTCGCGTGTTGAGTCTTAAGGGATTCATGCGCGCGGGCGGAAGTATCTCTCTTTATGGTTGCCGTTTTGACGAAGTATAAAAGACCGAAGGGCGCGCCCGATCTCTCCGAGTATCGAAAGCGTTACCCTCTGACAGTGGCAAACTTTGGCGCGCTCGCCAATCGTGAAGCGTGGCTCGATCAGGTTTGGAAAACAGACGTGCTCTGGCAACAAGCCATGCGGCGCAAAGCGGATGCAAAAGAAGCTATTGTGCGCGGCGCTCCGCCAAAAAATCTTTCGGTTGAAGGCGAGTTCGAGATTATCTACGCGGGCGGAGTCTTGGGGCTGTTGCATGCCGCCGTGATGAGCAGCCATTACGAGCGGCGAGTGATGGTCTTTGACGAAGAGGCCGTAGGCTTAAGCGGGCGCGACTGGAATATTTCGGACGATGAGCTGCGAGCCTTTGCGCGCGCCGGATCTTTTACCAGAGATGAGATTGAAAGCGCTGTTCTCAATCGCTCCCGCTCCGGCTTCGTCAAATTTCATGATGCGGCCTCGCGCGTCAAGACTCCGCCGCTCTGGGTCGAGGGAGTCCTGAATGTCTCTGTCAATGCAGACCGCTTGCTCGCGCTCGCCTCTGCCAAGCTCGAAGGAAGCGAGACACGCTCGGCTTTAATGAGCAACATGCGGTTCGTGCGTTGTTATATCCAGAAGGAGCGCGTGCTCGTCGAGGTCGAAGAGGTTGGCACAAAGAAGAGAATGCTTTTCAGCGCGCGCCTCTTCGTTGATGCTTCGGGCGCGGACTCGATGCTTGCGCGTCAATTAAATGAGCGGACTGCGATCACGCACGTCTGCCCGACTGTGGGAACGGTTGCTCGCGGGTTCGTGCGTGGGTTCGACCCCGATCAAGTTGATTTCAACGTCGGCGAAATCCTCGTCAGCCGAGATGACGCGCGCGATCACAGGCAGCTTATCTGGGGAGGCTTCGGCGGAAACAAGCAGCGTGATGAATACGCGACCCGTCTCTTCTTTTATGACGCAGTTGACTCGCCCGCAGATAAATCTTTGTTAGCGCTTTTCGAGCGTTACTTCGAGCAGCTTCCCGGCTACAAACGCGCTGGCGCGCAGTGGCGCGTGATGAGACCTGTTTTCGGCTATGTGCCCAGCTCGCAGGACAGGAGATTGCGCGGACGAAGATGTACTGCGGATGAGCGAGTGATGCTTCTGGGCGATGCTGCATCGCTCTCAAGCCCGCTTCCGTCGGGGCGCTACGGCTCGCACGTCCGCAACCTGCAACGCATCACACATCTGACCGATCTCGCGCTCAGGGCAGATTTGTTGGATGCCTCTTCGCTCTCGGAGATAAACATGGACGACAGCCGCCGCGTCGCAGAGATGTCTGCGCTCGCGGAATTCCTGCGCCCGACTCCGAAGAGCGCGCCAGCTACAGTCAATGAGACTCTGAATGCGGTGATGGCCGCGCTGCACAGTTTGGACGAACGTGTGCGCCGCGAGCTTTTTCAGGACCGCATCAGTTTCAGCGCGTTGAAACGGCTTCTGAGTCGCACGGCCAAACTCTACCCGCGAATCTTCCAGCGCGTGCGCGAACATTTCGGAGCGCGCGGCGCGTTCTGGTGGCTGGCGCAGATGGCGACGGCAGCTTTTAAGGAGAGGCGCGCGACCAATTCTTTGCCCGAAGAAGATCAATCGGAAGATGCGGCGCAAACTTTTGCGCGTTACCTGGGACTCTACAAAAATCAACATGGCGCGGACAATCAAAGCTGATTGCCAGCGCGCCATGCTCAGCGAATGCTTTCCCTCTCAACGTCTTCGCACGCTCATTGAGGGGGAAAGCGAATCACTTTAATTTGTCTGACGGTTATGCGTTCCCTGGAGTTTCGGGGTCGCCGGTTGCGCCCGGCGTTTCCGGGTCGCCTGTCGCTCCGGGAGTTTCCGGGTCGCCGAAGCCGACGACATCTTCTTGCACTGTTGTGTTGCCCGGCGTCTCAGGATCGCCTGTCATGCCCGGCGTCTCAGGATCGCCTGTGCTTTGTTGATCGTCTGTCATGTGAGTATTCTCCTTTGGGGTTGATTTGGTCTATTTCCCGGCGACTACGACTGCTTCGCCGAGCTGCTTGTGCGAAAACTGTATGTCCGGCCTGTTATTTTGATAGCCCTCAAAGGCTTCGTCGCCCCACTTCTGCCGGAGTTGTGTAAAGACGTTCTCGGCCTGCGCCATTTGCTCAGAGGCAGCTTTCAAATCCTTCTTCAGACGGCTCGCGCGCGCGGCTATAGCCCACGCCCGCCACTCAGATTCAAGCTGGCCAGCGCGATTGAAACTCTGTTGGGCTGCGAGCGCATTGGAAAGCGCGCCCTCTGCGTCTCCCTTCTCAAGCAAGCTTTCGGCGAGCGCCAGCTGTGCCCTTGAAAGCAGTCCGGCATCGCCAGCTCCTTTAGCCATCTCGACCGCTTCCTCGCAATTTTTGACGCCGTCGCCCGTGTCGTTTAAGAATGACTGTGCAAGGCCGAGCGTGTATTTTGCTTGAATGGCGACGCTCTCATATTGAGTCCCCGCCAACTGAATCGCCTGCTGGCTCATCGCTTTCGCCTCCGCAAATTTTCTTTCACTCAATGCAATCTGAGCGTAATGCAAAGGGACTTCGGCGATCACGGGCTTGACCAGATTGTCCGGCTGGTTCGCAAGGTCCTGAGCCTGCGCCAGCGACGAGCGCGCCTCATCATAACGCCCGAGCCGCCACAAGACGCTGCCACGATTCATCAAGCTGTAAGCCATGTTGCGACGGTCGTTCAAAGATTTGTGAATCTCGTAGCTCTGGTCATAACGCGCTAAGGCTTCCGGGTAACGCTCTTGCTCGGCCAACACGGTCGCGATCTCGCCATAAGAGAAAGCTATCTGCGCCGGATAGTTCGATTGCTCTGCGAGGTCCAGGGTCTGTTGAAATGCATTGAGCGCGGCCTGGTAATCGCCCTTGCGACGAGTGGCGCGACCGATGACAGTCAGGCAGACGTGTATGTTCGAGCGATATTGACCCTGCTGAAAGAAGGCCAGAGCCTGCTGTGCATAACTGAGTCCTTCATCGGTTCTGAGTTGCTGTATGTACATGCTGCCCAGGTTTTGCAGGATGACCGCCTCGCGTAAGCGCGACTTGCTTCTTTTGGCGAACTCTAACCCTTGTTTGTATGTCTTCTCGGCCTCAGCGTAATTGCCGCTGACGAAGAGCGTGTAGGCCAGATTGTTAAGGCCGAGAGCGATCAGGTCATCAAGTCCGCGCTGCTGCGCGAAGTCAATCGCCTGGTTGGCATAAGCCTGAGCCTTGTCGAGCGAGCCTTCAGTGTAAGAGAGACGGCTGAGCAAGAGCAAAGTTCCAATCTTTTGCGCGTCGTTGCCGCTTGCATTCGCAAGGTCGAGTGCCTGTTGCAGCGCCGTGTGTGCTTCATCCAGCCTGCGCGCATTGATTAGGACGTTGGCGCGCTCGTAAAGGACGCTCACCTGTCCTTCTATATTGCCCGAAGGCTCATAGATCGCTTTCGCCTTATCGAAGGCCGCGAGAGCAGAGTTCATGTCCTGCTTCCGACCGTAGAGCACGCCGACGCGCAAGTAAGCGAGCGCGTTTTGCGGGTCGCGGTTCGTCGCCTGAACATAGTTTACAATGGCCTTCGTCAACTCTTCATTCTTCTCGTAGGCGCGCCCCAGATCAACGAAGACCTGCGCCTTGTTGGGCGTGAGCTGCACAATCTCTTCGTAAGCGCGAATCGCGCGCGTGAAATCGTTGGAGACTTGGGCGTTGATGGCATCCAGATAGAGAGCGTCCTCTTGCGCGAGGACGGAGCGGTCAGGCACAAGCGCAGAGACGCGCAGCATCTCGTCCTTAGCATTGTCGTTGTAGCCCATCTCCATCCACGCTTCCGCAAGGCGCGCATGAGCCAGAACGAAATGGTCGTCAATCTCTATGGCTTTCGAAAAAGATTTGCTGGCCTGAAAATATGCGCCCGTGTTTAAAGCCTCCAGACCTCGGTCATACCAGCTTTGAGGTTCACTGGAAACTTTGTGCGCGCCGGGCTTCAGCCAATAGACGAAACCCCAGAGCGCAACACCTGTGACGAGAATGGCAAGGATGACGAAGCCCACCGAGACGCGCGGGCGGCGCAGTCCATCCGTGAGGGTCAGAAGCGCGCTCGAACGATGTGTGCGGCGCGGGCTTCCAGGCTCGCCCGTGCGATGCAAGTCATCTTTCAAGCGGCGGACGCGATGCTCGTTGCCGCTGACCATCATGCTCATCTGGCGCAGGTCTTCGATCATCTCCTGAGCCGTTTGATAACGCGCTTCGGGCTTCTTCGCCAGAGCCTTCATCGTGATGCGGTCAAGCTCCGGTGGAATCTGCGCGTTGATGGTCGAAGGCGGCGGCGGATCAACATGGATGACTTGCGCCCCGATCTCGATCACGCTTGCGCCCGAAAAGGCCGGACGCCCGGCGATACACTCGTAGAGCAGCGCGCCCAAAGCGAAGAGATCGGAACGCCCGTCAACGGGCGTGCTCAATGCCTGCTCGGGCGACAGGTAGAGCGGCGTGCCGACTACTATGTCGCTGCGCGTGTGCGTGGCAAGCAGAGTGCGCGCGTCGGGGTCTGCCTGTGAGTGGTCTTCGTGCAACTGCTTGGCTAATCCGAAGTCCAGGACTTTGACAGTCCCACGTTCTGTGATGAAGACGTTCGAGGGCTTGATGTCGCGGTGAATGATGCCGTGACGATGAGCTTCGGCGAGAGCGTCCGCCACGTCTTCGATAATCTCTATGGCGCGCATGAGCGTTAGCTCATCCTCGTGCAAGACATCGCTCAAAGGTTTCCCCTTGATCAGCTCCATGACGATGAAGGGAAAGCCCTCATCAGTTTCGCCATAATCGTAAACGGTTGCGATGTGCGGATGGCTCAGGCGAGAGGCGGCGCGCGCCTCGCGCAGAAAGCGTGCTTTGAAGTGGTGTGCGTCCCGGGTCATCGAAGCGGAAAGAAATTTGATGGCGACCTGGCGACCCAGATGCGTATCTTCTGCCAGATAGACCACACCCATCCCGCCCTCGCCGAGCTTTTCAAGAACGCGATAATGAGAGACGGTCTGGCCGATCATGGCTTCGGGGCTTCCTTTGGAAACGGAAGAATTGAAACATCTCGCGCCGACAAGGCTCGCGGCCAAGCTTGCCGGTCAAGGTAGGTCAATAGCGTAGATCAAAAAACTTGCAAGCACATTCTGCGCCAAGTCGGAAAGTTTTCCAAGTGAAAACGCGCGAGACATGAAGATCATTGGACGATTGTCAGTGAAGAAATGTTAACCGCAGAGGACGAAAAGAAGTTATGAATTATGAGTTTTGAGTTTTGAATTGAAAGCCGTTGGCCTTTAATTCAAAACTCATAATTCAAAATTTCCTTTGCGTTCTCTGCGGTTAATTATTCGCGCAAATAGATTATCTTCCGATGAAGAATGCGCTCGCGTTCAGACCTGACTTCGCTAAGTTAATGAGGCGCGAGCGGCGCGTACGAGTTGCAAGGCTTCGTCCGTTGAAGGCGCGCGCGCGGTCAGATGCCCCATCTTGCGCCCCACGCGCGCTTCGTGTTTGCCGTAGAGATGCAGCTTGACGTTCGGGAATGCGCAGGCCGCAGGCCAGTCTGGTTCGCCTCGTTGCCAGAGGTCGCCGAGCAGGTTCGCCATCGCCGCAGGCGTCAGCAATTCGGTCGAGCCGAGCGGCAGCCCACAGACGGCGCGCAACTGCTGCTCGAACTGGCTCGTCACGCAGGCGTCAATCGTCAAGTGGCCTGAGTTGTGCGGGCGCGGCGCAAGCTCGTTGACGAAAAGCTTTCCACTCTTCGTCAGAAAAAATTCGACACAGAGAACTCCGATCACGTCGAGTTGTTCGAGAATGCTGAGAGCAATCTCCACAGCCTCTTTTGTAACTGCCTGTTCAGTGCGCGCCGGAGCAATCGAGCAATCGAGAATGTGTCGGCTGTGCTCATTCTCAATCAAGCCGTAGTGCGCAACTTCACCGTGAGACGAGCGCGCGCAGACGACCGAGACCTCGCGCTCGAAATCAACGAAGGCTTCAAGGACAGCCTCGCGCCCGCCGAGCGTGTCAAAGGCCGCTTCTATCTCTTCCGTCGAAGTGATCTTGCTCTGACCTTTGCCGTCGTAACCGAAGCCTGCTGTCTTGAGAACGGCAGGCGTGCCGACCGCGCTCAAAGCTTCGCGCAGCTCATCAAGAGAGCGAACGTGACGAAAGGGCGCGACCGGAAAGCCATGTCTGGAAAGAAAGGTTTTCTCGCGCAGACGATGCTGCGCCGTGTGCAGCGCAAGGCCGCTCGGGCGCACCGGCACATGCTCTGCGACGGTTTCAACTGTTGCGAGAGGAATGTTTTCAAACTCGAAGGTAACGACATCAACGCCGCCCGCGAAGACTCGCAACTGCTCAAGGTCGTCGTAAGAAGCCGTGTACTCTTTATCTGAAATCTGACCTGTCGGCGTGTCTGTTTCGGGCGAGAAGGTGTGGACCAGATAACCCATGCGCCGCGCAGCCATCGCAAACATGCGACCCAGTTGGCCGCTGCCGAGGACGCCGACGGTTGCGCCTGGAAGGATGGGGTTGCTCACGGGAGAGTCGCCTCTCTGACTTTCTGTTCCTGTTCGGCGCGAAAGCGGCGCAGCTTCTCGCGCAGGTCCGGGCGAGTGTTGGCGAGGATGGCGATGGCGAGCAGAGCCGCATTGGTCGCGCCCGCCTCGCCGATGGCGAGCGTGCCGACGGGCACGCCCGCAGGCATCTGTACAATCGAGAGCAGAGAATCTATTCCATTAAGCGCGCGGCTCTTGACGGGAACGCCGAGAACGGGAAGGGTCGTCTGCGCCGCGACCATGCCGGGCAAGTGCGCCGCACCACCTGCGCCCGCAATGATGACTTCAAGCCCGCGCGCCTCTGCGCTCTCAGCGAAATCGGCCATAAACCCGGGCGTGCGATGCGCAGAGACGACGCGACATTCGTGCGGAACACCAAATCGCGTCAGCACTTCATCAGCATGGCGCATGGTCTCCCAATCCGAACCGCTGCCCATGATGACGGCGACTAGAGGCTTTGCTTGAGAATCGTCGGAAGAGTTTTCTATTTCGTTCTCAACCATATTTGCCTTAAGAGAAATTTAACCACAGAGGGCACAGAGGAGCACAGAGGATTGAAGAGGCCAGCGAGTAAGAATAGAACATTCCAAATTTGAAATTTGAAATCTCAAATCTCTTATCTCAAATTATTTTCCTCTGCGTCCTCCGCGTCCTCTGCGGTTAATTTTCACTCCGTGTTGGGATTAACTTCGTCCTTAATCTCTTTGCTCTCTGGATTCTGCGCGCCGGGAATTAGAGAGCCTGTCGGCGTCACGTCTTCCAGCTTCTCAGATGGACTCAATTCAGCCGTCGGGTTCTGATCTTCACCTTGCTTCTCATTCTCATCCATAAATTTTCCTCCCTGTTTGAACTGCAAGGATGAAGGCGAAAGGATGAAGGATGAAAGAAAAGAAATAACCGTCCCGCTTTCGATTCATCCTTCCGCCTTCATCCTTGCTCTTCACGCTCCTTGGTCTAATGAATAGCCGCGCTCGCCGTCGAAGTTGCAGAGGTTCTCTGTTTTGATAAAGTCGAGGCGCGCGTCTGCGATGCGTTGCAGCAAGCTTATGATCTGCTCGTGTGTGACCGGCGTGCCTTCCTTCGGGGCAGTAAAGCGACAGCGCCAGTGATCCGAGCAGAAGGTCTCGGAGTTTCCGCCGGGCCAGACCTTGACGCCGCGATTGCTAATCATATTGAGTTGCAACCCATCGCCCGCGAGCGGCGCTAAGGTTTCGCCCAACTGATTCGCCGAACCCTCGCTCCAATCAAGGAACACGTCAACGCCGACCAACTCCTTCTTCGCGCGCGTGTGCTCGCTCGCCGAGTGCGTCGTCGAGAAAGCCTCGCCGCTCTCTTTGTTGTAGTGCACGGCTTTCAAAGTCTGCGGCATATGTCCAAGACGTGCGGCAACGGCTTCGGCAAACTCTTTCGTTCCGACTTTCTGGTGGCTCACGCCCTCGACATAAATGTCATAGGTGTGAACGCCGTCTTCGATTGTCCGCAGCCATGCGTTGTGAACACGCTCGGCGACATCAGCCTGATTGATATGAACGAGCATCAGGACTGCGCCCAACAACAAGCCTGAAGGGTTCGCCAGATTCTGTCCCGCACGGCGTGGCGCGGAGCCGTGAATCGCCTCGAACATGGAGACGTTCTCGCCGATGTTCGCTGAACCCGCGAGACCGACTGAGCCTGCGATCTGAGCTGCAACGTCTGAGAGCACGTCACCGTAAAGATTCGGCATCACGATGACATCGAAAGCCGTAGGCGTGTCTGCGAGTTTGGCCGCGCCGATGTCAACAATCCAGTGTTCCTTCTCTATGTCGGCGTACTCCGCGCCAATCTCGTCGAAGACTTTGTGAAAGAGGCCGTCCGTCATCTTCATGATGTTGTCTTTCGTGAAGCACGTGACCTTCTTGCGATTGTTGCGGCGCGCGTATTCAAACGCATAGCGCACGATCTTTTCGGAGCCTGGCCGCGAGATGAGTTTCAAACACTGGACGACCTGATCGGTCTGGCGATGCTCGATGCCTGCATAGAGGTCTTCTTCGTTCTCGCGGACGATGACCACGTCCATACCCGGGTGCTTGGTCTTGACGAACGGGTGATAGGAAACGCACGGGCGCACGTTGGCATAAAGCCCGAGCGTCTTTCTAACGGTCACGTTCAAGCTCTTGAAGCCTCCGCCTTGCGGCGTCGTGATCGGAGCTTTCAGGAAAACTTTGGTGCGCCGCAAGGATTCCCACGCGCTCGGTTCTATCCCTGCGGAGTTCCCCGCGAGATAGACTTTTTCGCCGATCTCTATGGTCTCGATCTCGATTCTTGCTCCGGCTTCTTTCAAGATGTGGAGCGTCGCCTGCATGATCTCCGGGCCGATGCCGTCGCCGTGCGCGACTGTAATAGGAACAATTTCCGGCATATGGAAGTGCGCCTTTCTAATGGGCTGAAATAATTAACTTGAGAGCGAAGCAATATATGCCAAAAGCATGGACGCAGGCAACGACGCGAGTTTGAAACGTGGCAGATTGTTGCACGGCGCACTAAATCCCTTTGTGGATATTTCTAACTCAATGCTCCGAAATTCTTATTGCGCGAGAGCCAGATATGAAGGCAAAGCGCGCCCGAATGCGCGGACGCGCTTTCCCTTCGAGATAATGCTGTCTCGGTTCAATTCAAGCGTTGTGAATGCTCTTGGCTCATAAGTTCCTACTATGCCTGTTAATTACTCGCTACAACTTCAGTTCCCACGTCTCGCCGACTGAATCTTTGCCGAAGAGGTGTTGAGTTTCAGATTTGACCAGCTCGTACCCTGCTTCTATATAAATATTGCGCGCCGCGAGCAGGATGCTGTTGGTCCAGAGAGTGATCTTCTGGTAGCCGACCGCGCGAGCAAACCGCGTGCATTCGTCAACGAGGCGTTTGCCGATTCCTAATCCGCGCGCTTTCGGGTCAACTATCAAGAGACGCAGCTTCGCCACCGCTTCGGATTTTTTTACCAGGAAGACAGAGCCGACAGGCTCACCATCTTTTTCGGCTATCCAGCAACGCTCTCGTTTCGGGTCGTAGTTCTTGACGAAGTCCGCCACGATCTGCGCGACCAGTGCTTCGTAAGTTTCATCCCAGCCATACTCTTGCGCGTAAAGAGAGCCGTTGCTCTGCACGACCCAGCCCATGTCGCCCGGCTGCGGCGGACGCAGGATATAAGAGAGCTTTTCTTTTCTGGATTTGGCGTCCACTTCACTTTTACCGCTTACCATTCACTGCTTACTGTTCATTTAGGCTGGCCCGATCTTGGCGTTCAGGCCGTCGAGCGAGCCATTGACTTTGCGGTAGAGCGTTTCGATGATGGCGCGGCGCACCGGGTCTGGTTGTGCAGGATCGTAGCCTTTGATGTAAGCCTCCAGAGCATCCTGCTGGTTGCCTGTCGCTTCGAGCGCAGTGCCCATGTGCCACTGTGCAGTGCGCCACCAGGGGCTGCCTTCAGGCAGAACGCTGAGCGCGCGTTTCAGGTGCGTGATAGCATCTGACGTTTTGTCCTGATTGAAGAGAGACCAGGCGACCAAATCTTCTATGCGACCACGCATGATGTTGGCGAGAACGCTGCGCTGAAAAACGGGCACGCTTAAGACTTGACCCGTCGTGATGGCGTGGGCGCGCGCGTCGCTCAATTCGTCTGCCATCACGCCAACGGTGGCGACAGGACTATCGAGCGCGGCTTCGACTCCGCTCGAAGCACTTTCGGCAATCTCCGCCGCTTTCGGCAACTCAGCGCCACGGCGCAGCAGACGACTCGCCGCATAGAGTTGGCGAAAGGCGCGCATCGCGTCTTCGCCCGTTAGAAAATCTTCTTGCGCGCTCGCCAGGAGCGCAGAGTCAACATTGCCTTTTCCTTCCTGAGAACCGATAGCAGTCTTGAATTCGAGCAAACCTTTGAGCATGCGCGCGTTGGCTTCCGTGTCGGCGGGGGTTGCTTGAAAGATTCCGGCGCGGCGTTCGGGCGCAAGCAGTTCTATAAAGCTCACGCTGCTCGCGGGTACGCGCCCGGCGAGTCGCGTCTCGATCTTGCCATCCTTGATTGTGAAAGTGCGAGAGAGTTCTGCGGCGGCATCTTCGTAAAGGCCAGAGGCTGCGAGCGCGCTCGCCAGTTCGTAATCGAGCGTCGGAAAATTTCCGTAAGCGCGCGCAAAACGCAGGACGCGTTCCGCATCGAGCGGTCGCTTTTGCGCGACGAGCGCGCGCGCGAGCGCAATGTGCGCCCAGGTGTAACGCGGCTCAATGCCGATGGCTTTCGAGGCCAGCTCCTGCGCGCGCTCTGCTTCATCATGCGCCGCATACCAGTAGCTCGCGCCGACCAGAAGCGGAAGATTTTTTTCATTCTCTTTGAGCGCAGCCTCCATCTCGCGCGCAGCCTCCTCTTTCTTGCCGAGATCGAGAAGCGAGAGAACGACTCCGGCGCGCGCGCGTTCATCCGTTGCATCTGCCGTCAATTGCTCGCGGTAGAGCGAGAGCGCGTCTTCCGTCTTGCCGGATGCGCGTTTCAAGTCGGCCAGACCGCGCCGCGCTTGCGTGAGTTTCGGATTCAATTCAAGCGCGCGCGCATATTCGGTTGCGGCCTCATCCAAACGAAGCGCGACGTGATGCGCTGCGCCAAGAGCCTGATGCGCTTCGGCCATGTCCGGCGCAAGCTTGATGGCGAGTTCGCTCAAACGCGCGGCCTCGTCTGCGTTCTCTATGTTGAGAAAGAAGCCTGCGAGCGCGAGCAAGCGTTTCGGGTCATCTTTAACTTTCGCTTCGATTAAATGCGCGGCATCAACTGAGGTGCTGCGCTGCCCGCGCATGTAGAGGTTGGCTGGTATCTGCGAGACGACTTGAATGAAGAGAGCGTCTGACATCTTGTCAGGAGTTTGCGTGATGGCGTCGCTGAACTCGGCCACGCCGCCAACCGGATCGCCCGCCTGCAATTTCTCGTCGCCGAGCGCAGCATGTGCACTGACCAGCAGTTCTGTGGCGACAGGTTTTAAGTTCGAGTCTGGATGAGCATCAATGAAAGATTTCAATTTTTCCACGCGCTCAGACGATGAAGGAAGATGCGCGATTGTCTCCAACTCGACCTTGTCCGGGTCATCCGCACCGGTCGCGCCCGCTTTCCTGGCAGTCTCCTTCGTGAAGGCATCTTTGAGCGTGCGCTGCCTTGTCGCTGAAGGTTTCTGGGCCGCAGGCTCTTTCGCCTCAGACTCGGTTGAAGGCGAGGGCGTAGGCTTTGCTTCAGCCTCTTTCGGCACGGCAACCGTCGTCGGCATGGCATCTGTGGTCGTGGGCGTGCTTGCTGGTTGAGTCTCGGTTGAAGCTTGCGCGGGCGCTTGCTCCATGCCTTCCGTGCTGAAGCCGCGCTCCTTAGCTATTTGTGTGATGAAGGTCTCGACGGCGCTTGTCAAAGCTTCGTTGTAGTTACTCTTTGCGATCTGCTCGCGCATGCGAGCGCCCATGTCGCCGACGAGTCCGTCGGGCATCTCGCTTCTGAAACCTTTGCTGATCTGCGTCAGGAATTCGCCCTTCTCTGTCGAGATAACGAGCAGCAGGCTCTTATCTCTGTTCTGCATCGTGCCGGTCTTCCACGCGCGCGCCAGTTCGAGCGAATAGTCTGCCACATCTTTGCCTTCGGTTGTTTTGACTATCGCAACGTGAAACTCGATGCCCCCGCGCTCTTTCAGATTCGCCAGCATATTCTCAACGCGTTCTTTCACCTGCGCATCAATGACACCTGCGAAATCGTTGACGCGCCCTGTTGGTTGGGGCAGAGACTCGGAGCCGCTCTCTTGAGCATGTACGGGCGTCAGGAGCAAAGTTGCCAGTAAAAGTGAAGCGAAGCATTGGTGGAATCGTCTTCTCATAAAACCTTCCAGATTGATGTCACTTGATCACGACCAACTAATCAATTGTGTATTGAAGAATTATATCAGCAGTTCATCTTAATGGACGCCGCACACTGTTTGCTGTTGCCAAGCCTTCTAGCAACACGCGACCGACAGAGTTGCTTGGGGCTTGCACGCCTAAGATGGAAGCGAGCGTCGGCGCGATGTCTGCGGGCGTCGCCGCTTGATTGTAACTACCCGGCACGATGCCTCCACCCATCATCAACAAAGGCACGTGCGTGTCGTAAGTGTAGGGCGAGCCGTGCGTGGCCGGAATCGCGTCACCTAAATATTTGAACGGCTCGTAAACCACTATCAGATCACCGCTGCGGCGCGGGTAGAAGCCATGAAAGACACGGCGCGCAATGGGGTCTGCGCTCTCGACGACGCCATGCTCAAGCTGTGCGCGCGTAAAGCAACGGTTGATGCCCGGCACTGTCATCGCCGCGTCGCAGGCGATACGTTCCAGCTCTTCTTCGTTGACGCCATCGCGTCTCAGCGCGGCCACATTGAAATAGAGATTGCCGTTGTAAAAGCCCGTGCGCTCGCCGAACTTTTGTACGTAGTCTGCGGTCGGGTCTGATTGTTCGCCTTTGCGATTGTAACGCGCGCTGATTCCCAAACGCATCGCGCGCAGCACATCATCGCTTTTGATGCGACCGCCGGGAAGCCCCAGCGCGTTCGCGTGCTCAGGAATCGGCGCGACGCCGTGATCCGCCGTGAAGATGACGAGCGTATTTTGCAAGCCGACATGAGCGTTAACGAAATCAAGAAGCGCGGCGATTGACCTGTCAACGCGCAAGCTGATGTCCATCACCTCTTGACTGTATGGCCCATAGCGATGACCGACGTAATCATTCGCGGAAAAGCTCACGGTCAAAATATCCGTGTCATCATCCGCGCCGAGCTTTTCGTTCGTGATGGCCGCTTCCGTGAATGAGAGAAGCATGTCATTGGAGAATGGCGTGTAATCGAGCGCGCCATAAAAATCTGCGTTGGGCGAAGGCGCGCCACCTGTGATGGTGTGCGGGAAAGTATTCGTCTCACCTTTCACGTTGCCGATGTTCTCCCAGGGCGGAGCGTCCGCGCCTGCGCGCTTCAAGTATTCAGCTTCCGGCAAAAGTCTTTCCCACTTCATTCCGTAAAACTTGTCTGCGGGTCGCGTCTCGTTAAAGTTTTTGACCCAGGCGGGCAAGGTGTTGAAGTAGTAGTTGGACGAAACCATGCGGCCTGTGCGCTGGCTGAACCAATAGGCAGCATTGGCGTGGCGGCCTGAGGGCAAGATTGCAGCGCGGTCTTTGATTGAGATACCGATGACCTTCGAGCGATCATTCGTCTTGAGGCGCAACTCGTCGCCTAAGGTCGAGGCCATTAGTCGTCGCGGACTCGAAGCGACTTCACCTTGCTCGCCGTCAAGCAAAACGGCAGTTGTGTCTGAAACGCTTGAGACGAATCTTCCCGAATCGCGGTCGGGCCAGTCATTGGCGATGATGCCTGTCTCTGCTGGCCAAGCTCCCGTCATCAGAGTCGAATGGCCGGGCGCAGTGTATGTCGGCATGTGATCGTAATTGGCTTCGGTCCAGGACGCGCCCTCGCGCATCAGCCGCCTGATGCCGCCCGAAACGAAGAGATCGCCGAATCGTTCCAAATAGTCGTAACGAAATTGGTCCACGACGATGAGCAGGACAAGTCGCGGTCTGATTTGCAACGATGCGCTTGCTCTCTGAGTTTGAGAATTCAGAGAAGCATCGCTTGCGCTCGTCACGCGTCGTTGCTGTGCCGTAACAAACGAAGAGAAAACAAGAAAGAACGAGAGCGCGAGTGCGACCAAGCTTCGTCTCCGAGAGATGTGCCTCATGTTTGTCATGCTTTATTCGTCAGATAAAAGTAACAGTGATTTGAGCGGGCATGATAACATCAGGGGCGAGTGAATAGTGAATAGTGAATAGTAAAAAGTTAAAGACCGCGTTCTTGCTTTTTCACTATTCACTATTCACTATTCACTATTCACTTTCTTTATGAGCGAACTGGACGAAGAGTGGGGACATGTTCTGGCTGAGGCCGAGAGGCGTGCGCGCTCAGCCGGGCGCGGCGATCTTTTGGAATACCTGCGCCTGCGCGCGTCGAACGACCGTGCACGCTCCACAGGTGTCGAGTGGTTGTTCGCAACCTTCACACAACTCGCGGGCGAAGCCAACCGCACGGGTGCGGGCGTACAACTCGCAAAGAAGGAAGGGCATCGCTTTGATGTCGGTAGTGCGACGATGGTCGGATGGCTGTTGACACTCAAAGCGGGCGTACGTCAACTGATGATCGAGGCTGGCTGGCCGCGCGCGCCCCGCGACGGAATCGTCCCCGGCAATGGTCTGGCTTGCGCGCAGATACGTCATTTCGGAATCCGCTCAGCCAACGAAGAACTCCTCCTCATACGCTCGCGCGAAGGCACGCCACAGTGGCACGTGCTCGAAAGAACGGGTCGGCGTTCACAACTTTTAGAAGCGCGCCTGCGCCAGCACTTCAAAAAGTTTTTGGATGTGAGATGAAATTAATACCATTCGTATTAGGACGCGGCTGGATCAATTCTGTAGGGGCAGGGACAAGTCCTCTGCCGCGATTCAATAGATGAAAGCGGGCAAAGGACTTGTCCCTGCCCCTACAACTCTCATGCATCAGCCACATTTAATTGCAATCTGCTATCGTTCTTCACGATATGCGATAGAGCTTGCACGTTTTCGCGTGATGCTAAACATGGTCTGAGTTTTCTAATCAAAGATAATCCGTTAGAAATCTGGAAATTTCCACGCGCTTTCTCTTCTTCCACATCTCAATCAAACTATTTTCATCCTCGCGGCATAATGCTTGCCAAGCTCTCGGGCAGAAAAACGCTCCCCGCCTAAAGCATGTCCCCAGAGGTGGAAGCGTTTGAAAAGGCAGACCCGATTTCACAACTTGTGCGAGCCTGGGTCGCCTCAAAGAAATCTTGCGAGGAGATAAGACAATGAATAACAGACGTAGATTATTTCTCCCGACAATCATCGCCGCCGCTCTCATGGCTATCTTTCTTCCACTGATCGCGTCGGCACAGGGCAACAATGGTCCTTGGAATCGAGACCGCGACAATGACGACTGGCGCAATCGTAATCGCTATGACAGCCGTGTCTTGCGCGATGTCACGCGCAGGCTCGACGACCGGAGCGGAGACTTTCAGCGTCACCTGGACAGCGCGCTCGACCGCAGCCGCTACGATGGCACGCGCCGCGAAGACCGCATCAACGAAATCGCCAGAGACTTTCGCAATGCCGCGAGCGATCTCAGGCGCAGCGCAAATGACGGTCGTAACCTCAATCGCAGCTCTGACGAAGCGCGCAGAGTCTTGCAGATCGGGTCGCGCATAGACCAGTTCATAGGCCGTCAACGCCTTAACTCGCGCGCCGCCAATGATTGGGCGCAGATTCGTCAAGACCTGCGAGTGATCGCTGACATCTACAATCTAAACTTTAACGGCGGCGGCTGGGGCAGACGGTAAACTTCGCTAACCTATGACCAGGAGCGTGTGAGTCGCGCGCTCTTTGACGGGAGCAAAGCCTCTGGCTCACTTTGCAAAGTGAGCCAGAGGCTTTCGCCTTTTCCACATCTTGATGCCAAAATACGAGGCATGGCAGGCACGCTCTATTTAGTGGCGACGCCCATCGGCAACCTCGAAGACATCACGCAACGCGCCCTGCGTGTGCTCAAAGAGGTTGACCTGATCGCCTGCGAAGACACTCGCCACACGCGCACGCTCCTGAATCATTACGACATCAGGACCAGGACCGTTAGCTATCACGAGCATAACGAGCGCGAGCGCGCCGCAGAACTTGCAACGATGTTGCAGACAGGAGCACGCATCGCTGTCGTCTCGGATGCGGGCACGCCCGGCATCAACGATCCAGGTTTCCGGCTCGTCAACGATGCGCTCAAAATGGGCGCGCGCGTTGTGCCCGTGCCAGGCGCGACCGCCTTCGTCGCCGCTCTCGTTGCTTCGGGACTTCCGACGGACCAATTTTTCTTCGGCGGCTTTCTACCCGCGCGCTCTCTGCAACGCCGCGCGCGCCTGATGGATGTGCGTTTCCTTAATTCGACTCTGATCTTTTACGAAGCTCCGCACCGCATCGGACAGACGCTCATGGACGCGCGTGAGATTTTGGGAGAACGAGAGGCTGCGGTTGCGCGCGAGTTGACGAAGCTGCATGAAGAGATCGCACGAGGTCGTTTGAGCGAACTGGCCGCAAGGTTTTCGACGGAAGAAGCGGCGCGCGGCGAGATGGTTCTCTTGATAGACCGCGAGACGATTGAAGTTGAAGCAGGCGCGAGCAACACGGAAGCAGATGTGGCGGCGCGAATCAGCGCGCTCGAAGATGAAGGTCTGGATAATCGTGCGGCGTTGAAGAGAACGGCGCGCGAGCTGGGACTCAGTCGTTCAGAGGCGTATCGCCGTTTGGTTGCGGCGCGCGAGAAGCAGAAGAAGACTTGAGTGGCCTCGCAAGATTTTATGCAATCCTCTCATCAACCGCCTGACCGTTCTGAGTGCCCAGTCTGCCGCGCTGAAGTTCCGACTGCATCCGCCCTCTGCGATTCATGCGGCTCGAAGATGGCGAAATCGCCAGCGCAAGAGATTCTCAACCTCAACTATCTGCTCGCGGAGCTTGCGCGCTGGGAAGCGGAAGGCATCGTCAAACCCGAACAATCCAGCATCTTGCGCGAGAGCTATGAACTCAAGCGCGAGGAACTGCGAAGGCATCTCTCATTCAACGGCAGGCCGGAGAAGCAAGCTGCGACTGAGCAGGAAACAGACGCTGCTGCTCGTGAGCAAGAAGTGGGGCGACAAACTTATTTTGAAGACCAGGTTATCACAGCCGCGCCAGCCATTAATCCTCCGCCCTCGATCCCTACACTTATCGTTCCTCCTCCGACACGTTCTCAGCCGCGCGAGACGGTTGAGCAGCGCACGCTTCTGGAAAGACTGGCAGACCCGCACACCATACGCATACTGCTCTACACGGGCGCAGCCATGCTCGTTGTCGGCATCGTCATCTGGCTGCGCGACATTCTCTACCTGAAACTGCAAGAACCCATAGTGCAGGCCGCGCTCTTAGCCATCGGCACAATCGCTGTTACTGTTTCGGGCTGGCTCATCATTTTGCGAACGCGCCTGCGCCTCTCGGGTCGCGCGTTGACGCTGATGGGTTCTTTGCTCGTGCCCGTCAACTTCTGGTTTCTGGTCCGCTCGGGCTTGATAGAGAACAATGGCCGTGCGTGGATGGTCTGCGCTCTTTGCGCTCTGCTCTACGCGCACACGGCTGCGCTCCTGCGCGAGAAGCTGTATGTCTATCTGGCAAGCGTTGCCGCAATTGCTACTGCCTGGACCCTCGTCTATCGCTACGAGCGCGAAGCCTTAGGTCTGTATGCGCTCGCGCTCACGGCCATCTCAATCGTCTTCCTTCATCTCTCCAGACTATTTCCTCAGACGGAGAATGATGAAGGCCAAGTTAAGAACAGTCCGCAATCGGAAATCCGCATTCCGCAATCTCGTATGAGCTATGAGTTGTGGGGCTGGCCGCTCGTTCACGTTTCGCTTGTGGGTGTCGCGCTCGCCGCGCTCCTTTACATGCCCTGGCGATTAGGCTCGTCGCCTTCTTTCGCGCCAGGACTCTTTCGTTTTCGCGCTAACGAGTACGATTCGAGCATCGCTATGCTTCTCTTCGCCGGGCTTAGCTACGCGGCCTGGTTCGCGGGGCGATACATCTACACTGATAAGCGCGCGCCGCTCTACATCACGAGCGCGCTCGCGCTTTTCTGGACGGAGTTTCTGGCGCTTGACGGGCTACAACTCGCAGGGCAAACACAGGTGCTGATTCTCGCAGTTACTGCCTACGCTGTCTCGCTCGTTGCGCGCCTGATGAAAGGAGATATGCTGGCCCGCGCGCTTCATCATGCTGGCTTAATAGTTAGCGTGATAATGGCAGCAGTGGTTTACGCTCTGCTGTCGAGCGCGCCCGCCTCCACCATCTCGCACAGCGTGACACTACTTTTCATCGCCGCCACATTCGCGGTTGCGAGCGCGCCTAGATTCAGCGAACAGATCAGTACGACTATTCTCGCTCATGCTGCGGCCATCTTCGCGTCCGCCGCTTTTCTCGTCGCGCTCGTCAGCTTCGAGATTGAATCAAGAACCATCTTCTTCGCCGCTTGCGCCGCGTGGCCTTTCGTGCTCTATGCGTTCGCATCTCTCACGGTATCGTCGCGGCGCGAGACGCAACTTTCTTCGCCTTTCATGCGGATTGCTGACACAGAGACTATCTTTCTCTTGCTCATCGCCTGCGCTTTGACCTTCGGCCTGGACCAAGAGGCGCAGAGCTCTTTCAGAACGCTTGACCATCTGCTCGGGGCAACCTTTTCTTTGCTCGTGGGCGCAACTCTTTACGGTTGGTTGCGCAGTTGGCGCGAGCATGGGCGCGCGGGCGCGGGGCTAATGGCGGTCGCACTCCTTGTCCTGGTCGCTGCGGCTGGAGACAGCTTGAAATATGTGGGCGTGCTTCCTATCAGTTGGCCTGTGGCGACCGCCGTCATCATCGCGGCTTTCCTCTTAAGAGAAGCCGCTCGCAAATTGCTTCGAGAGGAGAAGGCCACACAACTTGCTCGCGACTCTCGATTCTCAAAAGCTACTGAGAATGTCTCGCGCGCCTCCATCATCGGCCTGGTGGCGGATTGCGCAGTGGTCCTGGCCGCCTCGTGGTGGTTCGCAGAGGCGCTCCTTCATTTCGATGAAGGCAGCAAGAGCGCGGCAATCGTTCTCTTTCTGGCCCTGCTTTATTGGGGAGAACGTGCGACGCGCGCGCGCCAGACCTGGCTGGCTTATGTTGTTGCCGCGCACACGGGCGCGCTCGTGCTCGCGCTTCTGATAGCATTGAATGTTGAGGCGCGTTGGTTTGTCTTCGCGTCTGTCGTTATCCTGTTCCCTATATTTTTTGTGACGGCGAGGCAAACTCTTGTGCGCGGGGTCGAATGGATCGCGCGACCTGCACGGCGTTCGGCAGGCGTTGTTCTCGCCATCGGGTCTCTCGCGAGCCTCTTTCAAGCTTTCGCGCATTTGCAGGTAAGCGACCCGGCGCTCCTTCCTCCGTCCGCTGCATTGGGAGCAATCGCGCTTGTTTCTTTCGGCGCGAGCTTGTGGTCTGAAGAGCAGACGCGCGTGCGATATTTTCGCGCAGGCTTAAGCGCGATTATCCTCTCTTTCGCGTTCCTCTGTTTGCACGCAGGGTTTGACCCCGTAAGCGACATAGAGATTTACACAACGCCCGTCTCGGTTCTCCTGCTTGTGGTCGCCTACTTTTCGGCGCGGCGCGGGTGGAAGAGTTACGAGAGCGACACGAGCCTTCTGTTGTGGATAGGAAGTCTTTTGCTTTCCGCGCCACTTTTGCTTCACGCGCTCGATTTCAGATTCATGGATGTGCCTGCGCCCTGGCGCGACCTGGCAACGCTCTGCGCTTCGCTCGGGCTTCTCTTTTTAGGCGTGATAGGACGATTGCGCGCGCCGTTGATTGCGGGCGGCGTCTCGCTCGCAATAGAACTCGTCGCCCTCGCTGTGACGAGCGTTGATTGGCTACAGATTCCTTTGAAAGTCTATCTGATTTCGGTGGGAGCATTGATCCTACTGATCTGGGGAGGACTGGAATTTCGCCGCGAGCAAATCCTACGATTACGTCAACGATTGAACGAACGACGTGAATATGCCCGTGAGCGTTTTGGAGAGTGGAGATGAGCAGGCGCGACTCGATGCGGTGATTGTCGGCCAGGGATGAGATTAACCACAGAGGACACAGAGGAACACAGAGGAAGAGAGAATGAATTTGAAATCTGCAATCTCAAATCTGAGATTGCTTTTCTCTCTTAATCCTCTGTGTTCCTCTGTGTCCTCTGTGGTGAAATAATCTCCCTAACTTCTAAAGCTAGAACAGAGCGGCATTAGTCAACGGAAACAGCTTCGGGTAACGGCTTATCAACCTTCGGTCGCACAGGCATGTTAGCCAGTTCCCACAACGTGACGAAGACCGTGCGCGTGACCTTCTCCATTTTCTGGTAATCAATCTTCTGCGGCTCGTCGCCTGGACGATGATAGTCCTCGTGCTCGCCGTCGAAGTAGAAGATGATGGGCACGCCGTGCTTGGCGTAGTTGTAATGGTCTGAGCGATAGAAGAAGCGGTTCGGGTCTTTCGGGTCATCATACTTGTAGTTCAGACTCAAGTTCAGATAAGCGTGATTCGTGTTCTCGCTCAACTCTCCCAGTTGTGTGCTCATCATCTTCGAGCCGATGACAAAGACTTCATTCGGACCTGAGAGCTTCGCGTTGTCAGGATTGGTGTCGCCCGCGGCGCGGCTTCGACCGATCATGTCTATGTTGATTTGTGTGACGATGCGGTCGAGCGGGATGGTCGGGTTATCCGTAAAGTAGCGCGAACCCCAAAGACCTTTCTCTTCGCCGCAATGCCAGACGAAAAGAACAGAGCGTTTCGGCGGTGGATTCTTTCCCAAAGTCTCGGCTATCGCCAGCAGCGCAGTTGTCCCTGAGCCGTCATCGTCCGCGCCGTTCCAGATGATGTCGTTCGTCGGGTTGGCTGGCGCGCGGCGACCGCCGCCGGGCGCGCCCGTCCCGACGTGATCGTAATGCGCGCCGAGCGCGACGTACTCGTTCTTGAGAACAGGGTCGCTACCTTCGGCGACGGCCACAACGTTCTGCGTGAAAATCTCGTCCGTCTTGGTCGCAACCGTCAGCGAGACTTTCTTGCTCGCGCTGAAATCAAAAGGCTTGATGCTGTCTGCCTGATCGCGGTCGAGCATGGCGGCGGCTGTTTGCGACTCATTCTGCATGAGCGCGTTCAAGGCTTTCTCGGAAAGCGTGACTCGCGGAACTTTCGGCGACTCGCCCGGCTTCTGAAATTTCACAACAGAGATAGCGCCGTTGGTCATCCCGTTCAGCTTGAGCCTGTCCCAGTTGGTCAACACCTGCTTGCTCGGAATAGCGATGATGCCTTTCGCTCCGTGTGTCTCCGCGTAAGCGGCTGGAGTAATCCAGTCAACGCCCTGCTTGCCGCTGCTCAAGTCTGCGAACGTCACCCCTTTGGGGAGTCCTCCGCCGAGAACGACCATAATCTTGTCTTTGACATCTATGCCCTGATAAGCGTCTATGTTTTTGGCCTTTAAGACCCAGCCGTGGCCGACGAAGACTAGCGGCGCAGTGGCCGTGCCCGCGACAGTTTCGCCCAACATATCCTCGCCGTAGTTGAAGCTTTGCCCGTTGATCTCCACGCGCGTGTTCGCCCCGTCGAGTTTGACGCGTTGCAGTGCGATGCGCTGAAAGTATGTGCCGTTGTCGCCTGCGGGCTTGAGTCCCCAGCGCGAGAGGTTAAGCGCGATGAACTTGGCGACCGTGTCCAGCCCGCGCGAAGGCGTGTCGCGCCCTTCCATCACGTCATCGGCGATGAAGTATAGATAGTCTTTCATCTGCGCCGCAGTAATCTGATCTGCGAGCTTTCTACCGGCTGCGAGCGACGAAGACGAAGGCGCTTTCGCTGCGGCTGCGCCCACGCCGCTCCTGCTTTGCGCGTAAACGGTTGGCAGCGGCGCGATGAGCGAAGTAATCAGGACAAAAATCAGGACGAATCTTTTCAGCATGTAACCTCCAATGTAGCTGTTTCTAAAATTGCGGGAAGTGAACTCGCGCGTGTCAGCGTCGTTCGATAATAACCCAAATGATGTGCGTTAATCGAAGACGCGCGACTAAGCCCCACTTTTGACAGTTTTACTGGGAAAATCGAAGACTTTCGCGCGAGGAGAATTATACGAAGGAGATGGGAGAAAGGTTTATCCAGTGACCTAAAAATTCGGGAAGGAAGATTTTCACCACAGAGGATACAGAGGAACACAGAGGGAGAATTATGAATTTGAAATCTGCTATTTCAAATTTGAGATTGCTTCTCTCTCTTCTTCTCCTCTGTGCCCTCTGTGCCCTCTGTGGTTAATCCTATGCTCGAAAGAAAGCTACTCAAACTATGCTCACGCATGCTGGACTGCTTGGACGAGCTTGGTTAATGAATCCTTCGCATCGCCATACAACATGCCCGTAACCGATTTGAAGAAGAGCGGGTTCTCGATTCCGGCGAAGCCTTTGCCCTTGCCGCGCTTCAAGACAACGACGGAACGCGCGCGGTCAACTTCCAAGATAGGCATGCCCGCAATCGGACTCTTCGGATTGTCACGCGCGTCGGGGTTGACGACATCGTTTGCGCCGATGACGACCGCCACGTCCGTCGAAGGAAACTCGTGGTTGATCTGCTCAAGCTCGTACAAGCTGGAGTAAGGCACGTTCGCTTCTGCGAGCAGCACGTTCATGTGGCCGGGCATGCGTCCAGCCACAGGATGAATGGCGAACTTAACGGCCACGCCTTTCTTCTCAAGCACGTCGGACAACTCCCTCACGATGTGCTGTGCCTGAGCCGTCGCCATGCCATAGCCTGGAACGAAGATGACTTGATTGGCGTAAGCCAACTGCACGGCCACATCTTCGATGCCGACCTCGCGCATCGTCCCTGCTTCTCCGCCTGCGCCTGCATCAGCCGCAGTGCTCCCGAATGCGCCGAAGAGAACGTTCGTCATCGAACGATTCATCGCGCGGCACATCAGGATTGAAAGAATGAAGCCTGAGAAGCCGTCCAACGTTCCGGCGATGATGAGCACCTTGTTGTTGAGCACAAAGCCTGTGGCCGCAGCCGCCAGCCCCGCGTAAGAATTCAGCAGCGACATCACGACAGGCATGTCCGCCGCGCCGATTGGAATGACTAGCAGCACGCCAAAGAGAAACGCCAAACCCAACATGACGTAGAAGACTGTCGCCGCGCCGGGTACGAAGATGAGATAGACGTAACAGCCGATAGTCGCCGCCAGGAGCGACATGTTGAAGATGTTTTGTCCCTTGAACGTGACGGGCGAGCCGCGCACTAGCCCCTGCAACTTGGCGAAGGCGATGAGGCTGCCCGTCGTCGTCAGTGAGCCGAACATAATCTCGAAGCCCATCGCGCCCATGTCGAAGCGCGTCAGCTCAAGAGCCTTGTGCGTCACCTCGTCCAGTTTGAAGCCGTGCGTGTAATTGTAGTACTCGGCGATGCCAACGAGCGCGGCGGCGAAAGCTCCGAAAGCGTGCGAGAGCGCAGTCCGCTGCGGCATCGCAGTCATCGGAACCCAGTACGCCATCGCTCCGCCGACGACTGAGCCGACCAGCAGCCCTACGATGATCCAGGTGTAATCAACAATCTCGTGATGAAGCAGCGTGCCGATGATTGCGAGCAACATGCCGAACTCGGCCAGGTGCATGCCGCGCTTGGCAGATTCCGGGTGGCTCATGCCCTTGAGGCCGAGAATGAAGAGGATGCCCGCCGCTAAGTAGGTGAATTCGATGAAGTAGGTCGTGTAGCTCATCTCACGCCGCGCCCTTCCCGTTATTGCTCGATTGAGAGATGGCTGACTTCTCTTTCTCGCCAGCCGTCGGCTTGCGCTTGAACATACGAAGCATGCGGTCTGTAATCATGAAGCCGCCGACCACGTTGGTCGTTGCACAGGTCACGGCGACGAAGCCGAGGATTGTGGCGACCGTCGAGAGGCGTGCGCCCGCCGCGACGATTGAGCCGACGAGCGAAATGCCGGAGATGGCATTGGTCGCAGACATCAAAGGCGTGTGCAACAGAGGCGGCACGCGCGAGATGACTTGATAGCCCAAGAAGGCCGCGAGCGCGAAGACATAGAATGAGTCAATTAAGGTTTCCGAAGACATAGGTTGATGATCCCTTTCACTTACTCGCTAATTCACCGAGAGCCGCCGCAACTCGCGGGTGAACGTACTCACCGTTGTGCGTGACGCATGATGGGCCAACGACATCATCTGTCATGTCAATGTTCAGTTCGCCATCTTTAATCAAGAGATTCAGGAACGAAGTGACGTTGCGCGAATAGAGTTGGCTCGCGTGAACGGGCACGGTCGCAGCTAAATTCAAAGGCGACATGATAACGACTCCGTCTCGCTCAATCGTCTCACCCGCAACAGCGACGGCGCAGTTGCCGCCCGTCGCTCCCGCCAGATCAACGATGACCGCGCCGCGCTTCATTCCATTAACGGCCTCTTCCGTGACCAGCAGAGGCGCGCGCTTGCCCGGAACCTGTGCTGTCGTGATGATGACATCCGCAGCCTTAGCACGTTCCGCAATCAGAGCTTTCCCACGATTCAAAGCCTCGTCCGATAGCTCTACGGCATAGCCGCCTGCGTCTTCGGTTTGGATTCCGCCCAAATCAACTTCGAGAAACTGCGCACCCAAAGAGCGCACCTGTTCACCGGCAGCCTTGCGCACGTCGTAAGCTTCGACGACCGCGCCCAGTCGTCGTGCCGTCGCAATGGCTTGCAGCCCGGCGACGCCTGCGCCCAGGACCAGCACACGCGCAGGCGGAACAGTTCCGGCTGCGGTCATCAACATCGGGAACATGCGCGGGATGTGGTCTGCGGCCATCAGCACGGCTTTGTAGCCGACGACCGTTGCCATCGAAGAGAGCGCGTCCATCGCCTGCGCGCGCGTGATGCGCGGGATGAGTTCGACCGCGAAGGCCGTGAGTTTCCGAGTGACTAATGGTTCAAGCGCGGCAGGCTCATCAAGGGGTCGCAGGAATCCTAAGATGGCCGCGCCCTCTTTCAGTTGATTAATCTCTTCGAGAGACGGGCGATTGACGACCGTGAGAATGTCGGCAGTTGAGAGAAGCGTGGCGCGGTCTGTCTGAATGGTTGCACCCGCCGCTTCGTAATCAGCATCGCTTGCGCCCGCTTGAAGACCCGCCTGGCTTTCTATCTCGATTGCTACTTTCAGCGCGGCGAGCTTGCGCACAGATTCGGGCACGAGCGCCACGCGCTCTTCTCCTGCTTGCGTCTCTCTGAGAACTCCAATCCGCATCAACTTCTCCTTTCCAGAATCCTCCGACCGATTATTATCACACCTTGAACCGATGCGATGTGATGCACATCACGTCTCGCATCTCAACACACGTTGGCAAGTAGCGTCAAAGTTTTTTTGATGATGAGATGTGTTTGATTGAAACTGATGAAGTGTAGTTTCATCAAACGTCATGAGACACAAGGGAAGCGCAACAGCACTTCCCGACGCGCATAACACGAAACGACACGAACAAGTTCTATGCTTCGTGTCGTTTCGTGTTATGCGCGTGGATAATTACCTTCGTTCTCCTAACCCGCATGGCTTAGATCGCATTACTTCCTCTGAGGAACTTTCGCCTTAATCTTATCAACGATCTCACGCGCCTGCACGGCGAATTCTCCTTTGGGAGCGAGACGCAGGTACTCTTCATACTCGGTCAAGGCGCGCTCAGGCTGGCCCACGCGAAAGAGGATGTGGCCTGCCAGAAGATGCGCTTCGGCAAAGTCAGGCTTCAACTGTAGGGTGCGTCCCGTCGGTGGTCCAGCCTTAAGGATGTTGCCCATCTCCCAGTAAACGCGCGCCAGCGTGAAATGGCCTTGCCATAATTTATCATCCAGCTTGAGAGCCTCCTGCAAGCTTTTCTCCGCATCCGTGAAATGCTTTTCGCGCCGTTCGACTTCGCCGAGCGAGACGAGCGTCTCAGCGCTCTCAGGCTTAACCTCCAGAGCGCGCCGCAAAGCGTTTTCGGCCTCAAGCAATTGCCGGTCGTCCATAAAGGTTGTGCCGAGCAGATACTGCGCCTCGAAAAAGGCTGGATAAAGCTGGACGGCTTTCGCGAGATGCTGCAAGGCATCTTTCAACTTCTTCTCGGAAAGGGCTGCGCGCCCTTTGGCAAATTCCGCTTGAGCTTCCGCAGGGACTCGCGCGTCAATGACGGAATTGTTTGTGTTGGCGGGCGCTTCGGATTTTTCGGGGACGAGTTCAAAGGTCAGATACGCTTTCAAGAGGACTTGCAAGTCAGCTTGCTGCTGCGTTGATTTATAGCCGGGCGCGCTGACGTTGATTGTATAGTAGCCGCGCGCCAGGTTGGAGAAGCGAAACTTGCCTGAGCTGTCGGTCGGCATCTGGTCAATGACGCCGCCGCTGAATCTTTCCAGACGCACGGTGATGTTGCGAGCCGGTGGCCCACCTTCCGGCAAGCGGACCACGCCTGAGACCTCAAACGTAATCCCCGAAACGTAATTGTCGCGGTCGCGTTGCGCAAACGCCGGGGAAGCCGTGAATAAGAGAGCGAGGACAAACCACAAAGCCAATCGCCGGTCTGACATCGAACTATCTCCTCAAAGAAAGCGGGAACGGGTGAGATGAATAATCCTCCTTTTCCGTCTTGAAAACAAGAGCGGAAAAAGTAGGCAGTTGGCAGTTGGCAGTAAAAGCATTTTGCTTTTTCTTTCTGCCAACTGCCAACTGCCTACTGCCAACTGCTCTTAGAAACTGTACTTCAGAGCAAACTGAATCAAGCGCGCCTGAACAGCCGTCGTTGTGATCTGGGTAAACGTTGATGCCGTGCCGATGTTTACCGCTGACGGATTGCTGAAGACCGGGTGATTGAACAGGTTGAAGAAGTCAGTGCGGAACTGGAAGTTATTTCTCTCGCCAATCTTGAATGCCTTGATGACTGAGAAGTCCCAGTTCTGTTGAGATGGACCACGCCAGGCATTGCGCGGGCTATTGCCCCAACCCGTCGCTCCACTGCCAGCCGCGTTTGGAACAGCGGGCACAGTGGTGAAGCATGCCGGATTAAGGTAGTGGTTAAGCCTGTCTATCGTCGAGCCGGTTGTGTAAGCGGACTCAGCGTTGGCGCAGATGAATTGAGCTGTGCCGAGTGCTGTTCCATACACGCCGCCGCTCGCGCTATCAGTCACGGAGAACGGCAACCCGCTCTGATACGTCGTGATGCCACTGATGGACCAGTCGCCTAAGAACTTGTTGAGCGTCGAGCCGATGTCAGAGAGATAACGCTGGCCTTTGCCGAATGGCAGGTCGTAGGTGTAGCTGACGACAAGGCGATGCGGGCGGTCGAAATCGCCGCGCGCTTTGTTCTGCTGCACGTTCGACTGATCGTTGTAGATGTTCGCGCCGTTCTGTCCGGCGCGAGTGGCATTCAACTCGTCCGTCGAGAGACTGCCGCTCACGTTGTCAATGGTCTTCGAGTAGGTGTAGGCGGCCTGGAAATAGAGACCGCGTTGAAGCCTGCGCGAGACCGTCATCTGGAACGAGTTGTAGATGGCGAATCCGATGTTGCTCGAATAGCGCGCGCCCTTCTTGCGCGAGAGGCCGAGAATCTGGTGGCGCAGTTCCTCGTTGTTCACAGTATTGGTGGTGATATTGTAGGTGACGCCGTTGACATCACGAACAGTAATCGGGCTTGACGGACTCGCCAAGGTCGCCAGGAACGGGTCCCAGATGCCTATGCCGCCCGTGTAGTGCGAGCCGACATAACCCAGCTCTATGGCCCAGCCTTTCCACAACTCGCGCTGGATGGTCAGGTTGTACTGCTGTGTGTAGGGCGTGTAGGCATCGCGCGGAGCAGTCGTGAACGACGCCAGGTTAATCGAGCAGTTGGTTGCACCGATGTTTGTGTTCACATCAGCATAGCCCAGGCATCGCTGCCCGGCTGTGTTGATGAAGATAGGCTTGAAACTAGGGTTATTAACATCAGCCGGATTGTTGGAGATTCCTCCCGAAGGCACACCGTT
>Ga0182001_10000035_pt1 | contig 32101 bp, 30 predicted proteins | sample BulsoiFelSFmetaG_FD_120485 | JGI IMG/M metagenome (GOLD analysis project Ga0182001, IMG submission 120485) | Bulk soil microbial communities from Mexico - San Felipe (SF) metaG | ecosystem: Environmental > Terrestrial > Soil > Agricultural land | place: Mexico: San Luis Potosi | collected... | reverse complement strand
CGCTTGATGCGAACCTCCGGGTCGTTCAAGGCCCTGCGGATTTTATCTATCAGACCTTCTACATTAGTGCCGGGCAAGAAACGTATACTGAGAATGGCGCGCGCCTGACCAGGAATCACATTACTCTTTTGGCCGCTCTCAAGAATGGTGAGGGCGATGGTGTCCTTCAGCATGGCTCCCACAATCGAACTCGCAGAAATGCGTCGGGGAGCCAGCCGCACAGCCATCTCTGGAAACTTGAGTAGAAGGCGATGCAGCCCTGTCGCACCGTTTGCCAAATGCTTGAGCAAAGCCCTCGGCGCAGGCGTGAGGCGAATGTCATTGCGCATCGTCAGGACGCGCTCCAGCGCATTTATCAAACGCGCCGGAGCATCGTTCGCAGTGGGCATGCTGGCGTGATGTGATTTGCCCTCGACGCTCAACTCCAGTTCAAGATAACCCTTCTCAGCAACAGAGATGGCATGGATGGTTCCCATGCCTGGCAAGAGACCTCTGGGTGAATACCCGCCTTCACCGAGGACGACTTCGGTATCGAAAAGCTCCGGGCGCTGGCGCAGCAGCCATTCCGCGCCGAATTGGCCTCCTGTCTCCTCATCTGCCACGATCAGTAATACCACATCTCGCTGTAATGGGACTTTCTGACGGGAGAGCAGGAGGAGCGTCATCAGATGTCCGATGCCCAGTCCCTTCAAATCCAAAGTTCCGCGCCCGTAGAGATAATCGCCGCGAATGGTTGCGGTAAAAGGATCTATGTCTGACTCCCATTCGCTGCGTTTGGCCGGGACTACATCACTGTGGCTGAGCAGAGTGATGGCGCGACCATCTCCAGTCCCCCGAAGGCGCGCGATCAGGTTGAGGCGGCCAGGGGCGGCTTCCAGTAACTCGGTTGCAATCCCTTCTGCTCGCAGATATTTTGCCAGCCACTGGGCGGCCTCTTCCTCGCGTCCTGCCAGCCACGGACTATGCTCGGCACGCTCCGCATCCAGGCTGTCTGGATCGTTGACGGTTGGGAACCGGACGTACTCACGTAAAAGGTCCAGCGCTTCCTCGCCGACCATCTCCCATCGGGCGCTCTCCTCCAAATCAGCAATGAGGTCGAGGTTAAACTTTCGCTGTGAGCTTAGATTGATCATGGCTTGTCTCTACGACCCCTGATTGGGCGATATATGAATTAAAAAGCGGGACAGTCGGAACTTCGATTCCCGCCCGCAAGGCGGTGAATAGCTCCGGGTGACGCTTCGCCACATGATTCACATACCTCTCGACCCTAGCGGGAATAACTCGGCCCACGATGACGAAGACATCTCCCCGGTCAAACCGCAGACTCCGCTCACAAAATTCATTGATCTCTCGGTCAGAACTGTATGGAGTCCGTTTGTAGAAGAACTTGCACTCGTTGCGAAGGATAAACTTCTCGGCGTCGAACGGTATCTCGCCGTCAAAGCGTGCCGCGACATGTTGCGCCACCTCGACCATCTCCTCGTCCGGCAGCGTGCGGTATGGCAAGGGATAGACATCGAAGATGCGGCTCAGGAAGGCCAGAATGTATGGGCTTTGTGTGATGGCCGAGATAAAGACGCGCTCGGACTCAAAGTTTCGACGCAGCCTTTCATCCTGCCAACTGATGAGCCACAGCAAGGCGATCATCCCTTGTAGAAAACCTTTGTTTTGCACCTCCGGCAAGAGTCCCAGGCTACACAGGTGAACGATGGATTTATCTCCAACATGCCAGTTGTTAACAGAACCTCCGAGGCCGACTATCGCTCCGTTTGAGCGGATAAAGACAACGCCGTTAGCCTCATAGAGCGGGCCGATTTTGAAATTACTCCTCATGGCTGTTAGCCCTTGCTCGTCATCCCAACCGCGCGCTCGCGCGGCGATATTGAAAATTTGCTCGCGAACCTCGTCGAGGAGTTGAGGATATTTGAAGACCCCGTTCGGGACGACTTCAAACTCGAAATCACGGTACGTTCCGGTATAGCTGCCTGGGAAGAGACCATTGCTCATTGATTCACCTCGGTTGCCGGAAGCTGCGCTTCGAGCAGAGAAGGACGCAACATGGGTAAGCCGTTACGAAGTACCGTCGGATGATTGATCCACCGATCTTCATCCTTGAGGTGTGACCAGTCTCTAGTCATCAGGTAGTCAATATTGGGAATACTCTTCACATCTCCTTTGTATTTGCCGGAGCGATTGAAGATCGCATCGTCGTAACACTGTTTGACGCAGGCCATACACTCGATACAATCCAGCGGTTTCACGGCGACAACCTTCTTGACCCCTTCACGTTTCGCCGCGAACACGTCTCGCGGACACACGAGCACACATTGATTGCAATTGGTGCAGAGTTCCGGGTCAATGACCGGATCGAAGAGGCTCTGATAGTCTCCCTTCTTGAGCCAGTGGCTAACGGTCGCTTTGTAAAGCGTCGAACTGCCGCAGGCATCCATCGCATAGAGCGCCACGACAGCGACGAGGAACGCGTTCCAGATAAGAAAATCCCTTCCGGTCCAGCCTCGCCAGAGACCAAAAGCTGCGAGAAGAAGAGAGAGCGAGGCCGCGATGACGAGCGTGCGTCGCCAGTGGTGTTCGGTCGGGAAGAAGTTCCAGAAGCAGAAGCTATAGAGATAAACCAGATAGATGAGACCCATCAGCGGCAGCACGTATCGCGGCCAGATGAGAAGCCCGATTGAAATCGTCAGGCAATACGCCAGCGCTGTGCTCAGAGCCTGCTCCAGGCGATCCTGAAAACCGAATTGCGCCTGCAACATGTCGTTGGTGCGTTTGAATCCGTTGGCGATGTAGCGCGGGAGGTCGTTGAGATGGGTCGGCCCCCACTTCACGTTAAAGCCCGTCTGGGCCTTAATCCAGCGCAGGTCAACTCCTGGCGCGGCATATGGCGGCGCAATCAATTTGCGATGCTTGACGACGTTTTGGAGGTCGGCGACATTGATGGCATCAACAATATCATGCTCGGAATACTCGTTCATGCCGGTCGCGCACCAGACATTCGAGCCTCTCGAATTAGCCACCAGAAGATAGCAATCAATCCCGGTTTTCTTCAACACCCGAAGGAGCCGCTGGACCACCAATGTATAGTTGCCGCTCAGAAAGACCGGGGAATTCTGGTCCGGGACGCCGATCCTGAGCAGACCGAGATCGCACGGAAAGTTGTAGTGCCGGAAAAAGATATGAAACAACTCCCAAAGATAGTTGCGCACGCGCTTCATTAGTCATTCTCCTTAAGCTGTCATGGCGGTCACTAATTCTCCAGATTGCTCAGCGGAGGCTTCCGGCGCAGCGATCTTTTCTGCAAAGACAAGTTGGAAGGAAGTGCCCTTCCAAGTTCGAAAGTCAGTGAGAGTGAAGCCCGCTTCTTGAATGATTCCGCGAAGGTTGCTGATCGGATAGGTCACCCGGCGCAGGAGGAGGAACTGTGGAACCCACGCCAAAACCATTACAGTCTGATAGAGCAGACGACCGAGACGACTCTCCGGCCAGACCTCATCCGCGATGATTAGTTGCCCGCCAGGCCGCAGAATCCGCAGGCAATCGCGCAGGATATACTGTAGGTACTCGTGCGGAAATTCACCGAGCGCCATCGTTGATACCACCAGATCGAAGCTCCCATCAGGGAAATGCTTGCGGAGCTGTGTCACGCTGTCTTTGATTAGCACGAGCTGCTGGTCCAGCCCTTCGCTGGCCGCATTCTTCTTCGACTGTTCAAGCATAAAGGCTGATGAATCCAACCCCGTCACCTGCGCTCCCTTCCGCAGGAGACGCAATGCCAGCGTTCCCGTGCCACAACCGATGTCCAGCACACTGTCTCCGGATTTGACAGCCCCAGCGATCACGTCCTTAATCTGGTCCAACCTCCCGGCGGTCATCACTTTGACAGCCCAGTCATAACGCTCCGGCGCAACTTCTACGAATTTCATCCATGCATACATAAGCATAGAAGTGATCTCCTCCTCTTTCTCCCTTAAACACAAACGGACCGAGACGGCGGAGTCGCGGTCGCCTGCGCGGTCTTTGAAGTGCCGAGAAATTGCGCGATCAGCGGATTGACCACCTCTGGCGCTTCTTCATGCGGCAAGTGCCCGCAGCCGGGGATGATTTCCAGTCTCGAAGATTGAATGTCGCGGTGGATTAGTTGGGCGTTGGTGGCAGGCAGGACATGATCCTCTGCCCCCCAAATAATCAAAGTCTGCTGTGAGATCATCGCCAATTTTCGTGCGACCTCAGCCTCCTGAAATTGCTGCAAGGTGGCGAGAAACGTCACGTCGCCAGAATCGCGCCGCAACAAGCCGAAGTAGGCTTCAACCAACTCTTTGCTTGCGAGCCTGGGATTCGTATAAGACTTACGAAGACCAGACGCGAAGATTCGTTGACCGAGCATTGTCGAGCGCAACGTAGGACGCAGCAAGGCCGCCAGAATCCTGATCCGCAAGAGACGCTCCAACGAATGCGGCCCGCCCGGATATCCGACGCTGTTGATGAGTACCAACTTATCAACACGCTCCGGTTGCGCGTGCGCGAGTGCGATGGCGACGGCACAGCCGTAGGAACTGCCGACGATGCTGACTTGCGGCACGGCGAGTCTATCCAGAAACTCGCTGATGACAGACGCGTGGCTCTCAGGCGTGTAACTGCCTGCGGGCTTGCCCGACATCCCATAGCCCTTCATGTCAATGGCAAAAACAGTTGACTGCTTTGCCAGGTAGTCTATGTTGTGCCGCCAGGTGAGTAGTGAGAGGGGGACTCCGTGCAGCAACAAAACCGGAGCCCCCTGCCCCTTGCGCACATAGCAGATAGGGGCCGATGCCAGCGGTAACATTGCCGAATCCTGGTAGATTGTTTCGAGCATCAGACGGATGTTTATGAAGTGAAATAAAGCAGAGCGCGGCTAAAGCGTTGCGCTCTGGGTCGAACTGCTTCTCAGCACCAGGTCCGAGATACCAAATTGAACCTCGCCCTCTTCCGGCTCTCGGAGGTCGTCTTCCGTATAAAATTCCTCGTAAACGTTGCTGGAGAAGACCTGTCCTTCGCGTGTCAGGTACACTCGGTCACCTTCATTGATGAGGAAGCCGCGAGCGACCAGATCGTTGATCTCTTTGGCAAAGATGGTCTCCATTTCCACGCCGAACCGATCATAGAAATCAACCTTTGAGACCTCGCAAACTTTTAAGCCGCGAATCATCACGCGCAGCATCTCCTGCCGCTTGCTCATGTTTGTTGCGAAGTCCATTACAGACTCTCCATCAGCAATCCGTTGAAGGTAATCCTTCATTGACCTGATATTTGTGTACACCCGATTGTAGATCACTGACTTGGCAGAGACGCCGAAGCCGATCATGGGCCAGCTTCGCCAGTAGTAGTCGAGAAAACGACAGTAATGCGAGCTTCTCTCAGGATGGTAATAGCCGGTCGTGCTCCAACGCCTGTAGCCTGCGTCCTCCATGATGTCCAGGGCCGCTCGGCACATATCAACTTCAATTTGTGCGGGCGGGAGCTGCTTTTTATTCTTCGCCAACCAGTGGTGATAAGCCGTATTTTTCCAGACTTCGAGCGGGTAAGCTGTAATACAGGCTGGCCCGAGCCGCACGGCTTCATGCACGGAGCTTTCCCAGGTCTCCATATCCAGGTCAATCAGCGGATAGATGAGATCAATGTTAGTGTGAGTAAAGCCGGATTTTTGGACCATCTCCCATGCTTTATAGACATCATCTAAATTATGCGGGCGATTATTCTGCTTGAGAATCTGCGGGGAGAAGGATTGGACGCCCATACTGAAGCGTGTGAAGCCTGCCGCATGAATCTCTGCCAGCTTTTCTTCTTCGACGCAGGCCGGGTCAAACTCGACTGCCACCTCGCAGTCGCTGGTAAATTCCGGGAATGTATCGCGGCAAGTCTGCAAGATTTTGATTAGCTGTTTGCCCGTGAGCAGACCGGGGGTGCCGCCGCCGACGTAAATCGAATCAATGGTAAAACCGGGGAAGGCGCGGTTTTGCGGAAAACGCGAAATCTCCTGGCACAGCGCATCAACATAGACACCGCGCGCATCGCTCGTCGTTCCGGTATAAACAACGTAGTCGCAGAAGTGGCATTTGGTTTCACAAAAAGGAATGTGAATATAGATTGAAGCTTTGTCTGGAGCGAAGAATTCAGCCGCAGACAGATACCTGTATTTGAAGGGATACGTGTGGATATTCCGGCGAATGTACTGCTCGGCCATGTTATTGTCCTCCTTCGGGCTGTGCTCGCGTGGATGAGCGGAGAGCCTTCGCCACGTAGTGCTACAAAATTTGAAAGTATTGCAAGTTCTTAGGCGCAGGCTGGTCAGGTTGGCGCAGATTCATAATCATAGGGCGGCCACAGGAGACGAAGAGATCGTCAAGCGGAGCGCGATTTCGGCCTCTGTACACTGTGTCTTGTTGAGCCATCACCTGAATTACGTTTTCGACCAACTCTATTTGAGACTTACACATCTCTGGATTCGGCTCGTTAAGCGAGCCGGTTGCGATAAAATTCTCCTGCTTGCAGCCACCGCCGCAGAGGTAGCGAATCCAGCACTTAGAACAGGTCGGGTGGTCATCAACAGACAGACGCCAATCATCCAAATTAGCTTTCAAGCCGTCTGGACCTTCTCCAACCCGAAACTCCGTTTCCCCAACAAGACGATGGCAAGGCATGATCGAATCGTCAGGAGAAAAGGTGTAGTAATTGCGCCCGCCGGAGCAATAGCTGAGAGCAAGTTTGCCGTTGGCAATCATATCGGCGATACGTTCGTATTCGAGTACGCCGCGAAAACGATTAGTCTCTGAGAAGAGCGTTGGATATACCGCAAAGAAATCTCTCAACTGACTATAAAAGGTCGCATCCACGGTGTTCTTCGACGAGCCGTTGCTGCTACAGCTTAACTTCGGGGCGCTGGAAGCATTGGCTTTGCGTTCAATCGTGACCAGGGGATTGAAGATTTCATTCTTTTCCGCCGGGACCACTCCCGGGTAAATTTGAAAGTAATCAAAAATATTGTAGCCCCATAATTGCCGCACATTGTCTGACAAAGAAACCTGATTGCCGACGACTGTCATCCGCGCGACCAAAGTAATGTCATCGCTCGCGCGCCGGACCCGAAAACAGTTGTTGATAATCGTTTCAAATGAACCGCGACCGCCTTTGGTGGGCCGGTTATGATCGTGAGTCTCAGCCCCGCCGTCAATTGAGACCGAAACGATGAATTTCTTATCGGCCAGCAGTTCCAGCGTCCCAGCGGGGAGCACTGTCAGATTTGTCGAAATACGATAGATGAAGTTCACTCCCTCTTTTCTGTGAACCTCGTCGCTGCGGTCACATATCTCCTTAATCCGTTCAAAGTTCAGTAACGGCTCACCGCCGAAAAACTCAAAACGCACGGTCTCTGATGAGGTGATATGCTGACGGATAAAGTCAAAGATATATTCAACGGTCTGAGCTTCCATCTTGCCTTTGATACGACCGTAATCGCCGCCATCTGCAAAGCAGTAGGTACAGCCGAGATTGCAGATGGCCGTCAGGTTGACGTTGATGGCCAGGTTCGCTCCATCATGGAAAGAGGATGAAGCCAGGCGATGGCGATTAACGTCCGAGATGGTGCCGGTCTCTGCTAGCAGAGACCATTCCGCAAGCTCTTTGGTTGAGAGGGCGCGCGGGCCACCGGCGCGCAAAAGCGTGCCAATCTCTGAAGAGGTGCGCAGCAGGCGGTGGTTACCGGTGATGAAGATAATGGCCCCGCCCTCCGCCAGATCTATGGTTTGATAGTCCAGTCCGTGTTGCCAGTTCAGTGCCGGGGATGTCATCTGTAATCTGCTCCCTTCATTAGTCGGCCCTTCGCGGTTTGCAACACTCTGTTTAAGTCTCCAACTGACTCTCAAAGACCGCTCTTGATTGAGTGGCCTTCTCTCTTGTGCCGCATCCGTTACTCGGCGGTCAGAACCGGCAGCGGCTTCCCATGAGCGAAGAACGGCAAAGGCGAAATATCCGTTGAGGCTATGCCAGCCTCTTCGATAGACACCGTCGGGAAGTGCGCTCTATCAAAGACCTCGTGGAGATTGGATTTGATCGTTGGCGGAAGGGCAATCTCAAGGCCGAGTTCATTAAGCGCGCCTTTGGCTAAGATGAAGCGATAGCTCTCGCCAGCCTTGAGCGTAATCACCTTCCATTGCCCCTCTTGCTGGTCTGTGTAGCGGCGGCGGTGATAGATGTTGGTTGGCGTACTACCCGAATTGAACAGTTGAGCATGCGCCGAACGAACATCGCCATGCCAATCCAGGACTCTTACGGTGAGACCATCGGCGGGAATCTCTTTCACCGTAGGGACCGGTTGAGCCTTCGGCCTGAGCTTAAAGTGGGCGTCACGTCCACACTTGAGACAGCAGCCAGCCTCATCCATCCCTTGAATCTGCGCGTTCAAGCCATAGCGCGAGACGAGAAGGGCATCGCAATCGCGGCAATAGGTGTTGGAATACGGCGTGTCATAGACGTTTCCCAAATACACATGCTCAACACCCATCTCCATTCCCAACTTCCGCGCCCGGACCAGATTTGAAACCGGCGTGCGGACGGTATCCCGCATTTTGTAGTCCGGGTGAAAGCGTACGTAGTGGAGGGGAACGGTCGAATCCAATTCGGTCAGCACCCAATCGGCTATCTTGCGAGCTGACTCGTCGTTGTCGCTAATATCGGTAATCATCAAATTACTGACCTCGACATGCTTGCCCGCAGCGTACACTTGCTTGGTCGCTTCCAAGACCGGCTCCAACCGCCCCTTCGTGAGCTTCCGGTAATATTCCGGGTCCATTGATTTGATGGAGATGGAGAAAATGTCCATGTATGGGATCAACTCTTCGACCGCTTCGGCAGTGATGTAAAAAGCAGACTTGTAGAGATTAATCATGCCCTCACGCTGCGCGATCATCGCCGTATCACGTACAAACTCGTGCCACACTACCGGGTCGTTGTATGTCCAGGAGAGGCAGCGAATCCCATGCCGCAAGGCCAACTCGACGACATCTTCAGGAGTGTAGTAATAGACATCCTTTTCGGATACAAAGCGCGCTTGTGAGGTCTTCCAATTGTGGCAATAAGCGCAGTTCATCATGCACCCGATATTACCCATCGAAAGAATCCGCTCGCCGGGCGAGAAATGGTTGACGGCTTCGGTCTCGATAGTCTCTTCTGTCGCATGAACGCTCTTGCCATAATTAAGACTCACCAGGCGACCATCACGATTTGCGCGGACGCCACAGAACCCGTGTTGCCCGACTTTGAGAGTGCAATTACGTGGAGAGAGATGGCAGCGAACGACTCCATCCTCCAAAATTTCTTCAAGCCGTGCCGGGTGGGTGGTGCTTCTCCAGTCTGTCATGATAGTCCTCTTTTCTTGGCTTACTACGAGCCATATAGAATAGTTCGAGATGATTGGCAGCCGCGCATGCAGACCAATTTATTGAGGCACACTTCAAGGATGCTCCCGCAATCTGACGATGCGGTGAGATTGTCAGGAATCAATCGTTTAAGTGTTTAGCCCCGTGTGGGCCACCTGAAGCAATCCGAACTGAGAAGCTTTAATCGCTTACGGTAAACGCACGGCTGAGAAAGTAACTTCGATAATTTAAATGATATTCGTCGCCAAAATATTTTTGCGTTGAGTCTGATATCTAAAGCGAACATGCCCCGTGTAGAATGACTGGGCTAAATGAATTTTCAGGTCAGATGATTAAACCTTTCAGTTGGGAACATAGTTGGGTGAAGCGCCACCCAATGAGGTGTAAGCCAAGGTTATACTCACTAAGCAGCGCTTCCGTGATAACCCGTTGTCAGCAACACACTTTACCAGCATAAAATGATGCGTTGCGAAACGGCAGCCGCAGCCAGGTTAAGCCCCTGAACCGCCGATAGCTCATTCAAGGCAGCCATCTTCGTCACTGCTTGTTTCTGACGAATCTCTAACTCTTGCACGTGAAGTTGATTGAGCTGTTCGTGGTAGCTATCCAAGGCGGTATGCAAGGAGCTATGGGCTTCTCTATGTACCGCACTTACACTTGCTTTCTTTGTAGCCATTCTATTTCTCCTCTTCATGAAGTTGAGTCACTTATTTCTCTGAACACTTTGCAATGCACGGTTGCAAAGCAGCGTTACCTTATCTACTTCCTAACGCTTTGGCCAAAAGCACGAAGTTGATGAAGAAGAGATATTGATATTCCCGGAAAGGTGTCTCCGGTTTCTCGATCCTCTTCTCTTCAACGTGGACGAGTCTATACTTCGGAGGGCCTTGAAGAAATAGATCTGGAGATTCAAAAGGGAACTATTGAGATGGAAAGGAACTATAAGAAGTAGACTGGCTCTCCTAGTCCTTTACTGGTCCTTTACGCTATGGCCCACTTACAGCATAAGGGGTGCTGGACCTGCGGGTCGTGCCTTCTAAGTTTGAGCCAATGAACGTGCGGCCTATTCCCTACTTGGACTGTGTGAGCATCCCGCATTCGGAGGCGCAGCGTACCAATTCTCGACGATAACGTACGTCGAACTTTTCCAGAATGTTATGCATGTGATTCTTCACTGTATTGAGCGTAATAGCGAGATGTTCAGCGATCTCTTTATTGCTCAGGTTATTAGAAACCAGGTGCAAGATTTCTTTCTCGCGCGGGGTGAGTGCTACCCGCTGAGTGTCTCGCCATTGAGACTGCTCCCGAGACATTTCTGCCATTCTGTTGAAGGCTGAAGCGATTACTCTTGACGAAGATAACGTTCGCCCATGATAAACGGCTTCGATCAAGCTGAGCAGGTCTGCAAAAGATTTCTCTTTTGAGATGAAACCAATAGCGCCCGCTTCAATAAAATTCAGGATTTCATCCTGCTGCTCCTCCAGACCAAAGATGATGACTTTAACGTGCGGCGTCTCCTCTTTAATTCGTTCGACCAAGTTGGTGGTAAGCATTCCTTTCACATTTGCTTCGATTAATACCACGTCCGGCGACTTGGCCGAGCAGATTGGGAGATGCCCATTCGGAGTTTCGGTCGAATGGAGAAACTCAAACCTTTCCTGATTTTTGAGCAGGGTATCAATAGCTTCTGCGAAAAGCCTCCGTTCGTTAATCATCAGAACTCGAATTGGGTAGCTCATAAACGAACCTCATTGTGTGTCTAACCCGCCGCCTCACCTTGATGCCGACGCCAACCGAGGTTGAACACCATTGGATGTCGTGCCGAGTTTCAGCTATTCATAACTGAAGGAGCAAAGATTCTTACATGTTAACGGCCTCAGTCCTCTTTGGCAGTGCGGATCATCGTTAAAATCTTTTCGCTTGAGATATTGAAAAACTTCTCCTTAGAGGTGGCTCGTCTATATGTACATGCAAGGTTACAGGTCGGCGATATCGCGACAATTAGGAGATTAGGATACTCTGCCAATAAGTGACTAATAATGCCGGGGTCTTCATCGGCGTTCGGCAGTGAGATAATAACTACATCCGCTTTCGTTATTTTTACTGTGAAAAGGAGGTCGAATAGGTCAGCGACTTCACCAACTACTTCCATATCCCTTTGCGAGTGGATGAAGTCTCCTACCAAGTCACGTAGCAACTGCGGATCGTTCGCTAATAATACTTTGATCTCATACACACTTCACGCTCCTTGATATCTCCACACGTTCGCATGTATTTATCGAAGATAGTGAATGATGTATTTCAAGAATAGCCTGTCCGATACGAGGTTTGACCCATTCTGAATGCCGATTCGGCTGAGTTATTCAGTAGGCGCTCCGGTTATATCAGTTGGATGTCACTTTAACAATTGATCTAGAGATTCATAAAAGATCCATGAGGGATCTATACGCTCTAGTCCTTTTAACTATTTTGTTAATCCGAAGAATTATCCAAGCTCCTCTGTCTACTTAAAACCACAAGCGTCCAATTCATAGCAACTCTGCGCATCAGAGTGCCTTGAACCTTATCAGGCTCAGCCGAAGCAGGCGGTGGTTGGATGAGCCACAACTTGCTATATCCACTGCTTCTTTCGAGCATATTCAACTGCCTTCCACCGATCATGAACCTGTAGCTTCTCCAACATTTGATGCACATGGTTTTTTATAGTGTATAAAGATAAACAGAGCCGGTTTGCGATCTCCTTGTTGCTGAGGCCCGCGGCAATCATTTGCAGAATCTCCATTTCGCGGGGGGTCAAGACCATAAATTCAATCAACTCCTTTCTCTTGCGCGCGCGGGCGACTTCCGAAAGTTGCGAGAACAGTGTGTAGGTAAGTTGAGGAGAAAGCGCGATTCCCCCTTTGGCCACCGAATCAATAGCTTTTATTAGATCATCGAGTGAGGCCGACTTATCAATATATCCTTTTGCGCTTACTTCTACATATTCCTTGAAATCTTCCAGCACTCCGAGGATAAGTACTTTGGTTTGAGGGTATTCACGAGTAATTTGTTTTGTCAGGTTGAGAGATGATTTGTCAGTCAGAGCACTGTCAATCAAGATAATATCCGGGCGATACTCTTCTAATTTCTGTAACGCCTCTTCCTGGCTGCCGACCGAATCGAGCACTTTGAGCCACTCAATCTCTGCAAATACTGCTTGAAGGCACTCGCGGAACAGTTGCTGATCCTCAACGATCATAATGCTGACTATTTTTTGCATGTATTTCCTTTCACTATCAGTGAGGCTCCCTCATTCAACCTGTTAATAGGCGCTTCATCTATTTTCTTGACTGAAATTTCGCTGCAAGAGGTAAGTTCTCTAGCTGCGATAGACGTTCAGGAATGGGGAGACGAAATAACTCTCGCTTGAAAGCGTAAATGGTTTGCCCTTCCTTCATTGTTGGCTGCTCGGTCAGGCATAAAGCGTAGAGTCCCGTATGCAAGTTGGGTTGGATAAAGGTAAATTGACTCGACCCAGCCCCATGAGAAATATGGCCGAACGTTTGCTCGTGTTTTGTTGTCCAAGTACCGATTCGGCTATGAGCCAGATAAAAAGATAATGCCCCGCAAACCGTACCAGATTTTGCTAAGATTCACGCCGGACGCGACGGCTTGTCCTCGATGTGAGAATCACCGGGCGTGGGTGCTTGCTGATGGTTGGTTCAAGTGTCGAACGCCTTACACACATCGCAGTTTCTTGCAGAGCGCAAGATTCAGTGAACGAGTCAAGCGCAAACTGCTCGATTACTTTGTGCTCGGCGTGCTTGCTTATAAATTGCGTTTTCGTGGCCTGGCTTCCCGCCCAGGCACTGAAAAGGACTTTCGCTTGGCGAACCAAGTGATAAGTCTGGCTGAAGAAATCACCGCGCCGTTTGAAGGTACGGTTGAGTATAAGGAGACTTGTTTTGGCGGCTATCGAGCGGGGATGTGCGGATGAGGCGCTGCCAGCAAAGTGGTCTTGCTTGGCATTCTGCAACGTGAGGGCGTGGCGAGAGTGTTTCCGATCTCGGGACTCTCGGAGAAGACCATTGAAGCATTGGTCAAAGAGCACATTCGACCAGGCAGTCGCTATTACACTGATGACTGGCACGCTTATGCTCTTCTGAGTGTGAGAGGCTCTCGTGTTGTGATCAGAAAAGAGCGAGGCTACCCGAAGGGGCAAGCCCATCTCAACGGCATTGAAGGCTTCTGGAGTTATGCCAAACATTGGCTTTATAACTATCGAGGAGTGCTCCAAAAGTTTTTACATCTTAGGAGAAATTTCCTTCCGCTTTAACTATCGCCCGGAAGACCTTCCCCTTTGAGATTGAAACCGTTGCAGCAAACTCCCTTGACTACAAATTGTTCTTAGCTGATACGGTTTCAAAGGGCATCATCGGCAAAATCGCTTTGGTCATCTGAGACTTTGCTGACCAATATCAAAGAGACCCTGAACCGATTTATCGTAAGAACATGTAAGTAAGGTGTGGTGGTTTATCTCTAGAAGAATAGACTGCACACAATGTCAAATCAAATATCATTGAAATCAGTATCCAGGTTGCTTACGGCGAGAGATAAACGCCTTCATCAGAGGCTATCTCGCAAACAACTTTATGCAGGAAGAGCGTGGCTTATCCGATCAAATAAAGAGTCAATAGAGGTATCTAGGAGCAAGCGCCACGCCGGTGTTCATTCTTCGCCTGACTAACAATTCGGGCTACAGTATAGTCTATATTCCGGCCTTTTGACAGGAAATTTTCTAGTTACAGTAATCGGTTGTGTTGTAAGAATTACTCTGAGGTGAGAAGAATCTCTCGGCAGCTTACAATTAACCGGCGACTCCGAACAAGCCATCAGCAAACTTCGCCTGACCAACAGCGTCTCTTACGTCTAACCTTTTGACCTGACCCTTCCTCATCATGTGCATGGCTTCGACTCCTTCCAACGGTCCGCTCAGCAGTGTGGAACGAGCAGAAGCAAGGCAATCGCCCGCCACCTCCTTCTGATGAACCTATGGTCCTGTTCGACGATGTTGATATGGACCAGCGAAGTTTGCCGGGAGACTGTTCCAAGTTGCCGCACAAAGAGTGATGGCTATCGAATTTCTGCGCTCTAAAATAATGTTTGCAGCACCGCCGATTTGAAGACGTTCAGTTGTAATTTTAAAGACGTACAACCTAATTGCAACGAATGTGTATTGAATTGGTGGTTGATAGTTCGCAAATTTATTCGAGCCGATGCCATCGCGCAAACCCCCTTGCCACAACTAAGATAATTATGGCGTGAGGCGGCAAGTCCGCCGCAGGATTCTCTACTCCTGACAATTGGCGGTGAGAGGCGTAAGGGTCGTGCGAAGACCTCTTAATAATTGGTGTCGCTGTGCTCTCGCGGCGATCTTGTTCGCCGCGCAGGTGAGCGCGCATTCCCCTAAAGAGGAGAAGTTCAAAGCCGCGCCGGAGTTACCAAATCATTTTATAACCTTTTCGTGCGCTGGGCACAGGTTTCTTGCATTGACCCACTGTGAGAGCGTTGCGCTCAAGGGTTTTGAGCCTAATCGTGCGTTCGTCTTTGGACAAAAGCGTCTTCGAAGGTATTATTAAGTTACCGGCCTCTTGTTTTTGTAGAATGAAGCTTATTCAAGGCTACAGTGCCGAATTTATTTAATGCTTTATTCATGAGGAAGTATGCTGTGTCTGGCATATCACCAGTAAGCTGGTTGTAGAGTTCGTTAATTCTACTACTGAACTCATTTATTTTTGCAAGGCCAGCTTCATCCAGCGCCAATGCGTCACGTCGACCACTCTCGCTCCCATACAAAGCTTGCTTCTCGCTTTTGGTAAGTCGGATAACCTCCAGATATTTATTCTCCTTAAATTCTCCCACAATAATTGATACATCCTTGGGCTGATACTTAAAGAACTGATGTAACAGTGTGGTCATTTCATCTCGCAGCATGACCTTTCGTCCATCTTTGTGGGTCTTGCCGGAGTAATTTATGTGCATCAGTATAAAGAGACCGACAGGACTCAACTCACAAGAGCCGAAAATTTTATCAATCTCCGGCATTAGTACGGAAGCGAGCCTAAATACTTCAGGAGGAAGTTCTCTTCTAGTTGCCATTGAGATTCCATGTTGAGGACGTAAGTCGAAGAGCACACCTATGTTAAACCTATAAAGATTTTCAAACAAGACAAATTTTCTATTTTGGAAATATTACTTGACTAGAAAATATTGATCAATTAGTATTTCTATATGGTGGGCTGTACAAATAGCCAGACCACCTTAAGTAGCAATTTGGTTCTATGAGGCTGCGTTGCTACCCAAAACATTAATAGGAGGCTTTTATGAAAAGGGGTCCAAAACCCGTGGATAGAGCGGAGCCGGAAATTGAACTGATTAAGTCAACTTATAAGCTGCCTAAGCCACTAAAGAGGAATCTTCAGGTTCTTGCTTTATTAGATGGGAGAGACCAAGCTGACTTGGTGCGTGATGCCATTGATGCATACTTGCGCGCTAGAGACGTTGATCCTAATCGTGAGCCAAATTTAATTACTCATCGGCCATCTGAAAAGTTACGGACAGCCGCAACGAGATAGCTGCCGACGACCATAACCATCTCAAGAATCCCAAAGAGCCGTATAACTCGTACGGCTCTTTTATAATCTACAAATAATCTTAGAAATAAGAATTCAAAGCCTACGTATAAGAAAAAGGCTTCTACACAAGAATTTGTCTTACTAATTTCCAGCTTGACAGCAAGCTAGAAAGCGTGTATTTTCTTTTTAGCCCGCGTTGGCCCCCCCACAATTATTCGAAGTGATGAAGAGGATGGTCATGGGGTTTTATCGGAATTCAGATAAAAGACAAAGATGAGGCTCATGGCTTCATGGCGCGGAAAGCCTTCGTTACAGGTCTGAAGTAGTCAACAATAACCCGGATGGCGAGTGCTTTATTCGCCATCTATCACCCCTTTTTTACGAGCTAGGGACGGATACCTCGCAACCGTTTTTTGGAAACCGGATGACGGATGTCTATATATCCAGAAAGTTCATTTCTTACCAGTTCGGCACTTGTAGAAATCAGTTAGGTGGTTAGTTTCAAGCGTTCAATAGGGCTTCGGAGGCCGATTCGTTTCCTATCTTATTTTTCGGGGAAGGGGACAAATATGAGTGAAGCGACTGCGCTAGTCAGCGAACGGCAAAAGCAGTTCGACCAGAATTGCGCCGAATACTACGACTCCTTATTGCGCTATCTCTTATTTTTGACGCGCAGCCTCACCGTTGCCGAAGAGATAGCGCAAACAACTTTCCTACGTTTCTTGAGCCGCATGAACCGCACCCGGTGGGAAGTTGAGGTTAAAAATATTAAAGCCTACCTGATGACCACCGCCAGACGCCTATGCATAGACATGTGGAAAACCGTAGGGGAGGATGAACTGGTGAGCTACGATGACGAACAAAACGAGCAAGTCCAGGAAGCTCTTCAGCGTAAGGCTAAAGAGTGTGATGAGACGGTTTCGCGGATTGAGGATAGCATCTACTACAAGGAGCTTTATCAATCCCTGCCACTGAATACTATCCTGGCCCGAATGACCGAGTATGAAAAGAGCATACTCTATATGAATGCGGTTGACGAAATGTCCGCTGAAGAGATCGCGCCGATTGTCGGGCAGACGCCCGCCCAAGTGCGATACGACATTCAAAAAATTCACTCGAGGCTTGCTTACAGGGTGCGCAAATTTATTGAAGAAAATGGCGGCAAGAGCCCGCTCTGAAATATGGAGGGCATTCTAGTCCGCCGCCGTAGGGGTCGTGGTTGACTCGTTGCCCGTAGGGCTAGGCCAGACATAAACATCTAGCCTTTTTTAGTAAACTGGATAAAGGACGAGATCATCGTGCAAGAAAACAACCTGCACATAGGCGAGATTAAGGGCGGCTCTAAAACGGGCCGCACGGCCTGCCTTTGTGCGGGTGGCATCATCCCTATGAATTGCCAAAGGGACACGCCGTCTCTTTGGCCATCCATAAGTAGTATGATTTTAAGCCCTAGTAAAAGGTCTTTGGGCACCAGCCGTGAGGAGGAATCCTTTCTCAGTGCCGGCGTATCGGATACTCTCAGGTCTCTCAGCGGGCCTCTCGCCGGACAATCGCTCCAGTGGCAGAAGCAGACACTTTTGCCTCCTGACTCAAACTTGGATCACCAAATTTCAATAAAGGAAGTGCACCCGCACGCCCATAAAAGCCTCGGTTCATGGTAAACTAAGGCCCTTGTCCTGATGTTTCCAATGAGCTGAGGCAAAACGTGCTGCGCCGAGTAACTTGGTACCAGCAAAAGACTGCGCTTTGTTAACCTTTGATGCAGAGCTTTAACGTTTGGAGGATATTATGGACGGGCGAAAAGACATGGAAACAGATTTGATTACGTTACTATCAAGAATCGTTCTAGAAAAAGACGACGACACCCCTAATCGGTTCACCGCTCAGGCAGAGGCTCTGAAGGAGAAGCAATGTACTAACTTGGAGTTCGGTCGATGGGTAGATGCTAGCGACTTTCCCTTTTTAATCGAAACACTAATGTTAGATACTGAAATCTTCTCGCGGGAATTCCCTGGCGTGCAAATGGCCGCAGATGAAAGAAAGGCATTTGCGAATGCTCTGGAATTACATTGCGAAAGTTGCCCGCGCTGCCATTTGAAGCGAGCTTATGATTTAGAATGGCAATCGCGTATTAAAAAAGCCCTTGCTGAAAATAAACAAGGTATAGGTGAAGCCTTAAAGCAGCTCTAGTGGCAAAATAGCCTGGACCTAGCCTAACCGGAGTACGATGAGGATGGGACTGTTGCCCAACAGATCGTCGAGCGTCTTGTTGCCATTGTCCATTCATGTCGATCTTTTTCGATGACAGGAACACTAGGTCGAGCATCATCCCACCGTTTAGAATCTGGCGTCCCGTTCTTACTCACTTTACACGGGGTCATGTGCAAAGACTTTATCGTCGTAGCTGAGTAGACCGCCCGCCTGATTCACCCGATCACCCAAACCTCGGCATGACTCCAGACCAGCGAGGCTATCTATACGGGACGAAAATATTTTGGACCTCGTGGGTCTATAGCATGCAAAGACTTTCTTGAGTCCTTGAAGATTAAAGCATCCGGATAAGATCAGATAGGTAAGATTGAGCAGGGTAGATGCTGGCCCCACGCCTCACCAAAGAGCGCGACCGTAGCTGTCGAGATGAGTGACTGCCGTGACCTCTCTGGACCGCAGTTCTATTCAAGATGCACTTAAGCCTTTCAACACAACGTCCCTTCGCATAAAGCGAGCTGCTATTCTGGCCAGCCCGTCAGACAGTTTCTGTTCTTGCCGAGCCGCGGTTCATATTGCACTGTCATAATAGTACGTCACATGAATCCGCCTCCACTTAACTCTGATCGTCTTAAGCAGGATATCTTGGCCTATTAGATATGAGACGGGCGGATCTCTGTTTCTGAAAGACGGGTTATCTTCATCTTTAAATTCGAGCGCACCACAGAGGCGCAAATGAAGACCGTATAAGGACCAGCTCAGATGATGATTTGAAAGAATTATTTTCGCGGTCAATACGATATGAGGGTTAGCGGTGAAGTTAACCTTCAGACTTAATTAATAGGATGGGCCGGATGCGCGGCCCGACAAAAAATTCCCAGTAATGTTACTCGGGGCAACAAAATTTTTCTGAAAGGGAGGGTGAAGACATGAATAACACGGTTCCAATCAATAGCAAAAAGTTTTTGGGCAATTATTCTGAAGCCCAAAATAGTGAACGCATACCCGATGAAGCTCTTTTCTTCACAGGGGTTATTTTTTCGGCAGTGTTGCCCCAAATTATTTTCGGCACATTCAGCAGATTTATCCCCTTTGCTATATTCGCAGGTTGTGCATTAGTCGGGTCTATCATGGGATTAATAATGCACTACCTATTCCCATACCAAGTGCCATCCTGCGTTGAATATGGGGATGTGCCGCAAACTCCGCTCAGAGAAGACGCCAAGAAAAAAGCGGCCTGAGATACGAACCAGGGTTTGGGATAGCCTATAAAATTAACTAACGCCGAGGACCAGAGGCCACCGAGCAACCTTCCTCGGCGTTTGTTTTTTGGTTGTTACGAAGAGTAGTTGGATTGACAAAAAGTATAAAGACTGGATTTTCGCATTATTCAAAAAAAATCTTTCTGAGGTCGTTATATTTGAACAGGCAAGAAACGTAATTGCCAAAATACTAGCCTTAAAGAAAAGGGAGGATACTATGGTTGAAAGTGATATTCGCAGGAATGATGCTGCCGAGCACACCAAAAAGCATCACGACACGACTATGCCCGGTAGGGATTCGGACGGCAGCAAGCCACACGCCCCGGAAACATCTCATGACGAGGAACACAATCAGGAAGAGCACAAACAAGCAGAAAGGAACATCACCATGAAAGATAAGATCTCTCCGAGTATAGTCGGCTTGGGTTTAAGCCTGATGTTAATCGCTGCCTTAGGCTTTGGCAATACAGTCCAAGCTGCAAGCATCAATAGCAGCATCGCTGATTATGGCAACTCTGCCAAAATCTCCACAGTTAAATTTGATGGTCTCAGCACAAAGTCTATCAGGATCAACCCGGGAGTGGATGGCATCTCAAACAAAATCTTTAATGATAGCAGCATCGCTAAAACCATCAAGAATGGCATCTATGCGGTGATCGTCGATAAGAAGCTCAAGGAACGCATTTCTATTGAGGTAGTCAGAAATGTCATTCAATCCGACATTCTCAAGAGCGACCTTAATAACATCATAGATAAGGAGGACATTGCTTACTGAATAAACCTACAACTAACATCTCTCTTTCAACCTAGCCGTCGCTTGCATCCCGTCGAGAACAGACCTCCGAACAGTGCCTCATCAAGGCTTGTTCGGAGGTCTTGTATTAATAGCCACAACAACTAACTTTTCCGGCTCAAAGGGAAGACCATGCTACGACCAGACCTGAACTGCTCAATTGGATGTTGAAAGGTTACCAAAGCTCAGAAGATTGTTTGGTCAAGACAAATTGCTTTAAGAACAGACTTATCATGTAGACAGCTACAGCTCAAAATATTCTTTGAAAAGTAAAAAAACGGAGTCTCTAATTCTGTAAGGTCAATTTATCACATGCAAGAGTTCGCCCTAGAATACGACTTAAATTCAGGAGCTGGGAAGATGACAATAGCCACTATCGATGCCAATGAAGATCACAGCCAATATATTGGAGAAGTATATGAAGAATACTATGGCCAGTTACGGCAATACTTCATGAAACAGATTGGCAATACCACAGAGGTAGATAATTGTGTACAAGAAACTATTCGTCTCCTCTTTATCTTCATGCAAGATCGCAGTTGGGAAGTAGAGGTAGAATTTATATATGTTTACCTCATGAGGATTGCGGGCCTCTTATGCTCAAGAAAGTTAGCGGAAAACATGTCGCAGCGCAGAGATAGTTTTGATAATAATGAAAGCAACAACGCACTCAATAAAATTAGGACCGAAGCAAGGCAAGCCCTAAAGGAATGCATACAGTTTAAGCAATTTTGTTTAAAACCTAAGTAGAGCAATGGAGGCTACTTCTGGAAGTTCTAAACAGTCCGTAAGTGAGTTTTGGTTAAGCCCGCCTCTTGACATTCGTCCTTCAAACAAGATGACGAACTGATTCATCGATCCACTCCAGTTAGCCCTCTTGCAAGAAATACGTTCACGGCTATAATCCATTCTTCAGTTCATTCTATCCTCATTCAGGAAGCCATCAATTGAAACACAATTCATCTTCCTTCAAGTGGTGTCACTACGAGCCACTTGCCGCTCACTTCTGGGTGCTCATGAACCCGCGTACGAGCGCCGCGATCTCATCTGCCGCCGTGTCCAACGCAAAATGTCCCGCGTCGAGCACATGCACTTGGGCCTTCGGCACGTCACGGCGATAGGCTTCCTCCGCTCTCTCTCAGGAGGCAAAGCCATTGACACTCAGCAGTCTGAGAGCGTAAAAGTAGTTCCCTTATCTTTTTTACCCATCCGTTGCGGTTGAGTGCTTTAGTTGATATGTTGCAGTGGAGCAAAGACTCTAATTGACTGAAGCGGAACAGCCATTCTCAAAAATTCACCACAAACACAGGAGACATGCAAAATGAAGACCCTAAAGAAACTGCTGCCCATCATCGCGTTGGCGCTGATAGCACTGATGGCGACAGCTTGTAACAAGTCTGATTCTTCAGCGAATTCAGGCGCTAATTCCTCGCCCGCGAAAAATAGTAATTCCTCGTCGGGTACATCCTCGACTGTTTCTAAACGCTTTGTCGGGACATGGGTTGAAGAAGACCAAAAGAGCGATCAGGGGACAAAGTTCACGGAGGATGGGAAAATCATAGAGTTGAGTAGTAATAAGCAAGTGGGAACTTATACCACCTCTGGAGACGATAAAGCGACGATCACCATTGCGGAAGGTGGGACAGCCACGGGGACACTCGAAAGTGATACTCGAATGAAGATGGTATCCGGTGGAGAAACGGCCTACTTAACGAAAAAATAAGCCTTTTGAAACGCCCGGTTGAATAAATCAGTTGGTCCAGTGAACAATGCTGACCGCGCGCGAGTCGGAGAGATAAAAGAGGGCAGGGAGCGAGAAGATGTCTCGTTCCCTGCCATATCACAGTTCTAATTTTGCATTATGCGTTAGCAGCCGTTGTGCTGCCGAGCATGTCGTCGAGCGGTGTATAGTCGAGTCCCTGGGCGACGGCGACCGCTTCGTAGGTCAGCTTGCCTGCATAAGTGTTGACACCTTCTTTCAAGCCGGGATCGCTGTTGATGGCATCAACGAATCCTTTATTCGCAAGCTTCAAGGTGTAAGGCAAGGTCGCGTTGGTCAAGGCGAATGTCGAAGTGCGCGGCACAGCGCCCGGCATATTGGCCACACAGTAATGAAGCACATCCTCAACGTAATAAGTCGGGTTCGAGTGCGTCGTCGGATGCGTCGTCTCAATGCAGCCGCCCTGGTCAACCGCCACGTCAACGATAACCGCACCTTTGGGCACGTCCTTCAGCATGGCGCGCGTGACCAGTTTCGGGGCAGCAGCGCCGGGGATGAGCACCGCACCGATGATTAAGTCGGCTTGCGAGATGGCGTCGTGAATCATGTAGGCGGAAGAAGCGAGCGTTGAGACTTTTGAGAGGAAGATGTCGTCGAGTTCACGCAAGCGATCCAGGTTGTTGTCAATGATCGTAACCTGCGCACCCATGCCGACGGCAATCTTCGCGGAGTTTGTGCCGACGACGCCACCGCCGATGATGACGACACGCGCTGCGGGCACGCCCGGCACGCCACCTATCAGAATGCCGCGACCGCCATTCATCTTCTCAAGGTAAGTTGCGCCGACCTGAACCGCCATGCGCCCGGCGACTTCGGACATAGGCGTTAAAAGCGGCAGCGTACCCTTCTTGTCCGTAATCGTCTCGTAGGCCACGCCCGTGACTTTACGTTCGAGAAGTTGTTTGGTCAGCTCTTTGTCCGGCGCGAGATGAAGATAGGTGAAGAGCACCTGGCCTTCGCGCATGCGCGGGTATTCGGGCGCAATCGGCTCTTTCACTTTGACAATCATCTCGCCCTGTAACCACACGTCATCGGGCGAGTCTAAGATGGTTGCGCCCGCGCGCTCGTACAGCTCGTCCTCAAAGCCTGAGCCTTCGCCCGCGCTTTTTTCCACGACGACATGATGCTTCGCATCCGTCAGCGCGCGCACTCCGGCGGGCGTCAGGCCCACACGATACTCGTTATCCTTAATCTCTTTCGGCAGTCCTATAATCATCGCTTCGCTCCAAATTCCGTATGGTTAGCTATCGCTTTTCGATTCCAAGTTCTCAACATCAGCCAGGTCTTGCAAGCGACCAGCGGCTCGTTTATTTCTTTTGAGATTTTCCAGGTCAATAAAATACATCTCCACCCCTTCAACAGAGATTTTGATTCGTGAAGCATAACAGGCAGCGAATTCTACTCCCTTAATGCTTGTCAACAAATCAATTCGATTGGGCGGGTAACCTAATTGAATAACGTAGCCGGGAGCTAAAAAATCTTCTGCTGTCAGGCCGACATCTGCGAAGCCAAAATCATTTAGAGCTTGCAGCAGCCTTTCCACATTGTCCCGCTCAGCATCAACCCAGATGTCAATATCTTTGGTATAGCGCGGGTATCCGTGAAAGGCTACGGCATAGCCGCCGACAATCAAATATCGAACCTCATGATTGTTTAAGAATTTGATAAACTTTCTGAAATCCGGGTCGAGAATCATATTGCCATTTAAGGTAGTCCATCCGCATTGATTCCAGCGCGGCTAAGCGTTTCTCATAAGACTGCGACAGCCAGTAAGAGAGATCGCCTGGCGCTTCGTCTATCTTCAACCTTCGCACAACGGTTCTCTTAACTTCGGATGATGACATACTCGCCCCGATTCAATCCGCGCTCTCCTCTGTATCAATCTGCGCGCGTTGCAGTTTGCCGCTGTAGTCAACGTAGATTGATTTCCATTCGGTGAAAATATCAAGGACCTGCGTGCCCGCCTCGCGGTGGCCGTTGCCAGTCCCTTTCGTGCCGCCGAACGGCAAATGGACTTCCGCGCCGATGGTCGAAGAGTTGACGTAGAAAATGCCTGTGTACATCTCGTTCATCGCATGAAAAGCGCGGTTCACATCCTGCGTGTAGATGGCTGCGGACAATCCGTAACGGACGCCGTTGGCGATCTCGATTGCTTCTTCGAGCGAGTTGGTCGGAACCACGGCAGTCACAGGCCCGAAAATCTCTTCCTGCGCGATGCGCATCCCAGCCTTCACATCCGTGAAGACAGTCGGCTCAATGAAGTAGCCGTGAGCGTGATCGCCCTTAGTCAAACGATTGCCGCCGCAAGCGAGCGTTGCGCCGTCTTCGCGCTGGCCGATCTCGATGTAGCCTAAAATTTTGTGAACCGCGTCGGCGTTGATGACAGGCCCCATGTCTGTCTTCGCCTCTGCGCCGTTGCCGACTCTGAGCGCACGAGCACGTTCGACCAACTTTTTCGAGAACTGTTTATAGACTTTCTTGTGAACGACGACGCGCGACGAAGCCGTGCAGCGTTGACCCGAAGTTCCGAACGCGCCCCAGACCGCGCCTTCAACCGCCAGGTCAACGTCCGCATCATCCATCACAATGATAACGTTCTTGCCGCCCATCTCAAGCGAGCAGATGGCGTTTCGTTCGGCGCAAGCAGAAGCGACGATGCGCCCCGTCTCGGTCGAGCCTGTGAATGAGATTAAGCGCAAAGCCGGATGATTCGTAATCGCAGCGCCAGCCGTTTCGCCATAGCCTGTGACAAGGTTGACGACGCCCGGCGGAACGCCTGCTTCTTCGCAAGCCTTAACCAAATTGTAAGTCGAGAGAGGAGTGTCTTCGGCGGGCTTGATGACGACCGTGTTACCGCAAACGAGCGCGGGGATCAGTTTCCATGAAGGAATCGCCATCGGAAAATTCCAGGGCGTGATCAAGCCGCACAATCCAACGGGTTGCCGCACGCACATGGCGAACTTGTTCGGCATCTCGGCAGGTGTTGTGAAGCCGTGAAGACGACGGCCTTCGCCCGCAGTGTAGAAGGTACAGTCAATCGCCTCCTGTACGTCGCCGCCCGTCTCCTTCAAGACCTTGCCCATCTCGCGCGTCATCTCCGCGCTGAGACGTTCTTTGTCGCGGATCAGAATCTCGCCTAAGCGAAAAAGAATCTCGGCTCGACGCGGTGCGGGCGTGCGTCGCCAACCGTCGAAAGCATTGCGCGCGGCACTGACCGCCGCGTCAACATCCTTCGCAGTCGAGAGCGCAAAGCGGCCAACCGTGTCGCGCGTGTCCGCGGGGTTCACGTTCTCGAACCATTCTCCGCTTTCACTAGCAACCCACTTGCCGCCGATATAGTTGTAGTAAGTTTTGGTTGAAGTGCGAGGTGCTGAACCACCCTTGCGCCCGTTCTTTTTGCTGAGAGCTTTTTTCGCTTGTGCCATAAAGAAGTGGTCAGTAGTCAGTGGTCAGTGGTCAGCAGGTTTCAGCTTTTCAACTGACCACTGACCACTGACCACCGGCCACTATTGATATGTGAACTGCACGACCCTTTGCAGGACTCGTCCGGTGTCCGGGTCGTAGCGTGCGACGTTGAGGACGACAGCATCGCCCGGCTTGAGTCCGGCGACGACCTTCTCAAACTCTTCGAGGTTCGTGACCGGAGTGCGGTTGATGCGCAAAATCACGTCGCCTTCGAGCAGGCTGGGCTTGCGCGCATCGGCGATGATGCCGTTCGGGTCTATGTCTTTGACGTAGAGGCCGCGCACGCCCGTCAGCTTTCTTTCGGCGGCGACCTGCGGCGTCATCTCCTGCAAAGTGACTCCGAGTTTGACGCGATTCGCTTCGGGCTGCGCTTTATCTTTCGGCTGCGTCAGCGGCGCGTCATCATCTTTCGGCGCAAGCGACGAGGGACGCTCGCCGATGGTGACAGTCGTGGTCTTGCGTTCGAGCTTGCCATTCACGTCGCGCAGGTAAGCGAGCGGGACGGATTGGCCGACGGGCGTGCCCGCGACTCTGTTGATTAAATCCTGCGCGCTCTGAACGGTTTGGCCGTCATACTCAATAATGACATCGTTAGCCTGAAGCCCGGCCTTACCCGCAGGCCCTTGCTGGTCGCGCACGTCCGTCACGATTGCGCCCTTTGTGTCCGGCAATTCATAGACACGCGCAAACTCTGGCCTGACGGAATCCAAGAAGATTCCAAGATAGCCGCGATGCACTTTGCCCGATGCGATGATCTGTTGATAGACGAAACTCGCCTCGTTCGACGGGAGCGCGAAGCCTATGCCGTTATAGTCTCCGGTCGAGGTCGCAATCTGCGAGTTGATGCCGATGACTTCGCCGCGCATATTGACGAGCGGGCCGCCAGAGTTTCCGCGATTGATGGCGGCGTCTGTTTGCAGGAACTGTTGGAAGCTGGTAAACGGCGCGGCCTGTCGTTCCTTCTTCGAGATGATTCCGGCTGTGACCGTTTGGTCCAGCCCGAAAGGCGAGCCGATGGCTAAAACCCAATCACCGACCTGAGCGTCGTCGGAATTGCCGAGCTTGACCGTCGGCAGGTCGCGGCCAGCATCAATCTTGACGACTGCCACGTCCGTCTCTTCATCTATGCCTTTGACCGTGCCGCGAAACTCTTCGCCGCTTTGCAAGCGCACAGTGATGCGTGTCGCGCCCTGGACCACGTGCTGGTTGGTCAGGATATAGCCCTTCGGGTCAACGATGAATCCGCTTCCCACCCCGCGCGCGGGACGACGCGCCTGACGACGCAGCATGTCCAGCAGAGGATTGTTCGCCTGCGAATCCTCCTTGCTGTCCTCATCGTCTTTATCAGCAAGTTCGGGCGCAGCCGTGACGGTGTCAATGTTGACGACCGCAGGCTCAACATGCTTGGCTATCTCAACGAACGAAGCCGAGAGGGCTTCGGGCGTGCGCGCGGCCAACTGCACTTCATTCTGCGCGACAGCCGGGCGGCCAGTCAGAATTGCGCCGATGCCGATGCCTGCGACAAGACAGGCGATGGCCAGCGCAACGATCCACACACGAAGCTTGCGCAGGATTGCGCGCTCCGAACTATTCATTTCATCTTTGGGAAGCTCGTACATCTTTTTTGCACCACCTTTTAAGAAAACGAGGAGGCTAAAATTCTTCTACAACTCGAAACGTCACTTGCCACCACTGTGTCCGGTATCGAAGCCGGGCACAGAAAGTTGGGCGTTAAGTATAATTGGATGCCGTGACAGGTGACAAGTGACAGGTGACAAGATGATTTTTTTGTCCTCTCACTTCACCTGTCACGGCTTTTACGGCTTTAACAAAACTTTGATAACACCTGCTTCGGTCGCTCGTTGCATGGCGCGCACGCCGTCCTTGAGTCGGTACTCTTCGCTGATTAGGCTCTCAACGTCCACTGCATTGTTTTTCAGCAAGTCGAGCGCAGGGGAGAACCGTCCGCAACGCGAGCCGACGACGCTGATCTCGTCAACGACTATGCGCGCGGCGTCAATGTTGGTTGTGCCGTGAAAGGTTGACTTCAAGACGAGTACGCCGCGCGGTCGCAAGATGTCGAGCGCGAGCGCGAAACCGGATTCAGAGCCGGAAGCTTCGACCACCACATCAAACTCACGCGCTCTCCCTTTTACTTTATCGAGAGTCGCCGTTTCGATTCCTCGCGCATCCGCGATTTTGAGCTTCTCTCGATGCTTACCGATTAAAAGAGTGGGAGCGCCTGTCAGCGCGAGAGCCTGCGCGCACAAGAGTCCAAGCTTGCCATCGCCGATGACGGCCAGCCTGGTTTCTGCCGAGACGTGCGCGCGTTCTGTGATTCCCCAAGCGGCTGCGAGCGGCTCAGTAAAGACCGCGCGCTCGTCCGCGATCTCGTCGGGCACCTGGAGAAGATTGACAACGGGCAGTCGAAGAAACTCGGCGTGCGCGCCGTCACGGCCCACGATGCCCAGCACTGTTCTGTTCGGACAATGGCGCGGGTCACCTGCCGCGCACAAAGGACACGCGCCGCAGCCCGCGTTAATCTCTCCGACCACGCGGCGGTTCATCAAAGATTTGTCCGGCGCGCTCTCAACCACGCCGACAAACTCGTGCCCGATTGTCCCTTCAAAGCCTGCGTAGCCGCGCACAATCTCAACATCAGTGTTGCAAATCCCGCTCAACGTCACGCGCACCAAAGCCTCGCCTGCGCTCAAAGGTCGCGCAACTTCAGCGACAGAGAGATGGTTTTGTTCGTAGCGTAGAGCTTTCATAAGTGACGAGTGACGAGTGACGAGTGACGAGTGACGAGAAAAGACGGAGTTTGATCTCGTCACTCGTCACTCGTCACTGCTTTCAAAAACTTTTCGTTCGCGCGTAGATATTTTCGCCGTTGAGTTCGATTGTTTGTTGTCGTCCCGAAACGTTGATGGGCAACCGCCATTCGACGTTCTGCGACCCTGAAAGCGTTGCATGAATCCACCACTTGCCGGGCGTGACCATCACGGTCGCCTGTCCCTTGTCATCAAGTTGCGTCTTGACGGGCGCGCGTCCCTGCATGCGTTCTTTCAGAAAATCTTCAAACCGCAGACCCGGGTGACGCTCGAAGCCGAATTCGCGCTGCACCGCCGAGATGTCCACAGGGTAGAGCTGCACGGGAACATTGATCGCCATGCCGCTCTCTTTCTCTGAAGGGCGCAGGACAATCAAAAGCGCAGTTTGGTTCGCAGCATCGTTGGCCTCCGAGCCACCGCCAGGCAACTTGCGATAGACGTTCCAGCCTGCGCCGATGAGCACAGCCAGAAGCGCGATTTTTAGAAGCGTCGCGGCCAGATTGAATCTAAGGCTTTTCGTGTTCACTTGTTGACGAAGTTGTTCTCTTAACTTACCAAACCTTCTTCGCGCAGCGCGCTTTCGAGTTCATCATCACGGGGAACTGAAAGCACGCGCGAGCCGAGTTTGACAGTCGGCTTGCGTTCCTTGCCATCGTTCTGTTCTCTGACCCAGCGCGCCGCCCGTTCATCCTCTTCGATGTTGATGTAATCGTAATCCACATCGAGGTTATCCAGAAAAGCGCGCGTGCGCCTGGTGTCGCCGCACCAATCCGTGCCGTAAACTTCTACCTTCCCCATTTCATCCCCCAGCTTTCTCGATTCTCTGTTTCTGACATAATAGCCAATCGGGCTTGCAAGTAGAAGCAAACTTATTCATGCTGCGCTCGCCGGAAAGCGCAAAACATGTCGAGTGAAGTGAATCCTCTTATGTCAAAACTTTTACCTGAGCAACTCTCAAGGTACGAACGCGACGGCTTTTTAGTATTAGAAGATTTCGTGACGGCGGAAGCGTGTGACCGTTTGCGCGAGCGCGCTCAAAAACTCGTAGCCGCCTTCGACCCTTCGGAGGTGCGTTCCATCTTCTCCACGCATGAGCAGACGCGCACCAGCGATGACTACTTTTTAGGCTCCGGCGACAAAATCCGGTTCTTCTTCGAGGAGGAGGCTTTCGACGAGAAGGGCGGTTTGCGCCAGGCGAAGGAGCATTCGATTAACAAGATCGGCCATGCCCTTCATGACCTCGACGAAGTCTTCGCTGAGTTTTCGAGAACGCCTGACTTGGCCGCGCTCGCAAGTGATCTAGGTTACGCGCGCCCCGTTCTTATCCAATCAATGTACATCTTCAAGCAGCCGAACATCGGTGGCGAAGTCACCTGTCATCAAGACGCCACGTTTCTCTACACGGAACCTTTGAGCGTCACAGGGTTATGGTTCGCGCTCGAAGACGCGAGCCTTGAGAACGGCTGCCTGTGGGCAATTCCTGGTGGGCATCGTCTCGGACTCAAAAAGCGTTTCGTGCGCGCGAAGGATGGCGGCACACGCTTTGAAGTTTTAGATGAGAGCGCGTGGCCTTTGGACCAGCTCGTCCCGCTCGAAGTGAAGAAAGGCGCGCTCATCATTCTTCACGGATTGCTCCCGCACATGAGCCGGACGAACCGCTCGCCAAGATCGCGCCACGCCTACACGCTGCACCTCATCGAAAGCGGTTGCGAGTACCCTGCGACCAATTGGCTGCAACGTTCGCCCAAGCTACCGCTTAGGAGTTTTGAATTTTGAGTTTTGAATCTTGAATTGAAAGCAGTCTCGCTTCTTTAATTCAAAATTCAAAACTCATAATTCATAATTTCTTCACTTCTCTTGCAAATTCCACCGACTCAATGTACCCTCCGAAATCATGAAGGTAATTCTCCTCCATAAGGTTCGTTAGAACCACCGAGTAAGCGAGAAGCTTCGTCCGCCCTCAATCGCCTTCGGCAGTGAAGGCTGTGGCGGAGACCCGTTGGCACGCGCCTCTTTGTGTGCCCGGCCTGCTCGACCCTCTTACTTCGGTCTCGCCGTTCAGAACCAATCAATCACAATCGTTTTGCTTCAGCGCGCCCTTTTTGCTGCGCGCGGGAGGTTTTTGTCATGACACACCTGGCTATCGAAGTGCGCGATCTTCGCAAGATGTTTCGCAAGCGCAAAGGTCTGCTCAAATCCAAAGTCTCAGAGGAGTGGGCGCTCGACGGCGTTTCGTTCGAGGTGGCGCAAGGCGAAACCTACGGCCTGCTGGGGCCAAACGGCTCGGGTAAGTCAACGCTGATTCGCATTCTCTCCACACTTCTGATTGCAGACGGTGGCGAGGCCCGCATGCTCGGTCGTCGTCTGCCTGAAGAGGCGGAAGAGGTGCGCCGAGTTATAGGGCGCGTGAGCGTTGATGCAGCCTTCTATAAAAAACTCTCCGCACGCGAGAACCTGCTCTACACCGCATTGCTCTACGGCCTCAAGCCTTCCACAGCCGAAGCGCATGTGATGAACGTGCTCGAACAACTCGGCATGGAAGAGAGAAAGTTCTCTGTGCCTCTGGAAGAGATGAGTCGCGGCATGCAGCAGAAGATCAGCATCGCGCGGGCGCTAATGATTAACCCTCCGCTTCTTCTTCTGGACGAACCGACGACGGGGCTTGATCCGAAGAGTCGCCGCGACGTGCAGACGTTTCTCGAAAGTTTAAGAGCGCGCGAAGGCACGACCATTCTGCTGACGACGCATGACATGGCTGAAGCCGAGCGTCTCTGCGCCCGCATAGGCTTTCTGGCGCATGGTCGTCTCGTCGCCGAAGGGACAGCCGAAGAGCTTAAAGCTAAGGCGCGCGTTGACACTCTCGACGACGCTTTCATCAAGCTCGCGGGCGAAGAGTTGAAGGACGAGGAAGAAGAGACTCCGGTTTTGGAGGAGGTGTGAAATGGCAACTATGGAAAGAACGATTCGACAGACCTGGGCCTTCATGTTTCGCGGCTATCACTTAACAAGGCGCTACATCTCGTGGGTCATCGTCTTCAACTTCTACGCACTGACCACATCGGCGACCGTCGCGTTGATTGGCGTCGCGGCAGGCGATTATCAATTAACTTTGACGCTCGTCGTCGGCGCGTTGCAGTGGAACTTTCTCTCCGTGCTCTATTCCGAGATCGCCATGTCCATCGGCTACGAGCGTTGGGAAGGGACACTTGAATATACATTCATGGCTCCGGTCTCAAGGGTTGTGCATCTGGCTGGACTCAGTTTGCATGCGCTCTGCTACAGCATCCTGCAAACGGTCGTCGTGCTCGTTGGCTTGCTGCTCTTCACAAAGCTGAATCTGACGGGCGCGAATCTCTTCGGAGTCTTTATCGTGCTGCTGGTCAGCACGCTCGCCTTCGTTGGATTGGGCTTGATGGCGGCTGTCTTGCCAGTGATGAGTCCTGAGCGCGGAGCGGAAGCCACACATATCTTTCAAGGGCTGCTGCTACTGATTTCGGGCGTTTACTATCCGGTCGGAGTGTTGCCCAAATGGATTCAACCGCTCTCGGCTCTGTCGCCCGCGACCTACTCGCTCTCTGCCTGTCGCAAGCTGGTCGGCGTCGGGAATCCGCTCTCAACTCAGGAGCATCTGGCTGGTGCGCCGCTCTCTGCCGTCACGTTTGAGTTGAGTGTGCTGGTGTTGATGGGACTTGTCTTGATTCCTTCGGGGTTGTGGGTCTTCGG